>VOFI01002028.1_pt1 | contig 18577 bp, 27 predicted proteins | sample 5384131 | NCBI WGS metagenome assembly VOFI01 (sample SAMN12384728, study PRJNA508395) | human gut metagenome | isolation source: healthy gut H | host: Homo sapiens
GTCACCATCTCCTATAGTGATAAAGGCGAATTTGTCACCGGCGTGGATGGTACCGTGCTATGCAATGCACCTGTTACCGTCTATGATAAAGATCAGGACGGACGCTATACCATGGGAGACGCTTTTTGCCGCACTGCATGAGATGTATTACTCTGGCGGTGCATCAGGTTATGAAGAAATAGACACTGACGGCGGCGGTTGGGTCAATAAATTCTGGGGTAATCGTTCAGGTAACATTTCTTATGTCCTGAATCACAGTTGGGTTAACGGACCTAAGACGGAAATTGAAGGTAACGATAAGCTTGCAGTTTATGCATATAAGGATCTTGTTCAGTATATTCCGATCTTTATACTTGGTTTGAAAGAAGACAGTTATAATGCATCCGTTGGTACTGAGAAAGTCTTTACGGTTCATGGCATCAATGTCATGAACAGCAGCGAAATCGGGACAGCGCGGCAACTCCGGTCAATGCTGCTGTTACCGTATATGACGAAGAACGGCCGCGTTGTTTCGGCCATGGCTACAACGACGGACGAGAACGGTCAATTTGTGTTAACGTTCGCTTCTGCTGGCACCTACACAGTTGAAATCAGCGGAACCTGTGATTATACCTGCGAAGCGTATGGCGGATCTTCCGGGACATCTTACACGGACGCAACTGTTGTTCCGTCCCGTTGTGAGGTTGTTGTAAGCGGCGGCAGCGGCGCCGGACGGTGCGACCCGGCGAAGATGACAAGAAAGCGGCGGATAAAGTCGCAGCGCTGATCGACGCCATCGGTACCGTCACCAAGGACAGCGGCAAGAAAATTGAGGCGGCCCGCAAGGCTTATGATGCGTTGACCGGGACACAAAAGAAACTTGTCGGCAATTACTCCAAGCTGACCGCGGCTGAGAAAGAGTTTGCAAAACTAACTGGAAGCCTGCCTTTCATGGATGTGCAGAAGCATTGGGCGCTGGAAGCAATCAAGTATGCTTATACCAACGATCTGATGAATGGAGTCAGCGATACCGCGTTCAGCCCCGACAGCACGCTCAACCGCGCCATGCTGGCTACGATCCTCTATCGCCTGGAGGGTGAGCCTGCCGTTAAGGGTAGGAATACCTACGCCGATGTGGCAGCTGATACCTGGTACACCGACGCCGTCATCTGGGCAAGCGAAAACGGGATTGTAACCGGCTACGGAGAAGGCAAGTTCGGGCCCACCGACAACATTACCCGGGAACAGATGGCTGTGATGCTGTACCGGTATGCGGAGTATAAGAAGTACGACACAACAGTGGCGGGTATGTCAGTGAAAGAATACGCGGACTACGAAGCGATTTCGGAGTGGGCGCTTGAGGCGATGGCTTGGGCCAACGCGGAGGGCCTCATTACCGGCCGCACCGCTTCGACCATCGTCCCCAGCGGCACAGCCACCCGCGCGGAAGCCGCTACCATCCTTATGCGCTTCCTGGAGAGCGCGGCGGCAAACAAATAAATAACCGATGCGAAGTCTGAGCATCTATCAAAAGAGCAGACAGGTGGGCGAACCGGGCGGTTCCATCCCCGCAAGGGATGGGCCGCCCTTTCTCTCCGTGACGCAGGGCGGACAGAAAATGCGAAAAGCTATTCATGGGATGGGTGCAGACCGATAACGCTTCCGATGAGGCTTGACATCGCTGAATTCGCAAGAACGGACACTTGTTTTTAGCAAAATTTGAGATAAAATAAAGATGTAGTCAGTCCTGCGGGGCATGGATGGGGCAGCAAGCCCATGCGTGTTGACGCAGGAGCCGCATACAACAAAAGGAATCATGAAGGGCCATGGCTGTGTTTGTCAAATGAAAATGTGAGCAAAAGGACCCCAAAAAAGTGAGCACCATCAGCACCAGATTTCATGTCGTGAGCAATGTTTTTCGCAGGTACCAAATGCTCACATTTTGAGTGCCCGAAAAGATGAGGGCCTTTTGCAAGAGTGTGCCCTGGGGGCCTAATGCTCACATCGGTCCCCCCAAACGCTCGCATCGGTGCCAATAGGGGCCAAGTGCTCACATCGGTGCTCAAAGCCCTTTTGCGCTAATTTTGAGTACCCTAATTGTAAGTCCTCTGGCGGTTTAGGGACTGGGTAAGGCAGTAACTTTCGCCAGAGAAAATCACAATATGGCTGTGGTGGATAAGCCGGTCAACGAGCGCCGCAGTCAGGCGGTTGTCCCCAAAGACAGTGTTCCACTGAGAGAACTCCAGGTTTGAAGTAATAATCAGGCTCTTGCGCTCGTAGCAATCGGAAATCACTTGGAACAGCAGTTCAGCGGCATCCTTGTGCAGAGGGACGAAACCAATCTCGTCAATCACAACAAGCTCTACCTTTTTCAGCGTACCCAGGTAGTTGTTCAAGGTCCCCTTGGTGTTCTTCTCCAGCAGGATGTTTGCCAACTCCGCCGCAGTAAAGAAGCGGACACGCCGCCCCTCCTGGCAGGGCAAGGAACTGGAGGTCGGTCATGTATTCCTATGTCAAGCCGCCAGGAAGTTCAATGGCGGAGTTCCACACAAAATCATCCAGTGTCTTCATCACCCGGAAACCAGCCGTCTTTACCATGCGGTTAATCCGGTTGGCCTCGTTCCTGTAATTCCAGCGTCAAGAGGTCGGTCACATATTGCTCGGTATTTTCGTAGGGGACGCTCCGCCAGCCTTTCGCCATGCCGCCCAGCTTCACTTGCCGCATGAGCTGTTCAATCTGTTCAGCCATGAGCCTCACCTCCCATCAGGCCATCATAGGCTGAGAGGTTTGGATTGTAGTTCAGCAATGGGGCTCGGAGAGTTTAAGCGGATCTGGGCGGTACTCCTTCTGGCAATCATGTAATAACACTGCCGCAGGCTGTCCACATCGGCCCGGCCATTGGCGGCTGCCATTTCCAGAGCATCATCACAGAACTCAGAGTTTCCGTCAGCAACGATTTCGCTGAGAAGTTGCAGGGCGCTCTTCCGCTCTTTTCCCTTGGTGGAAGCAAGATAATCCTGCCACCGTTGCGGCATTTGGTGGAAGAAACGGGTATGCTCAATCGCTCCTGGCTTTTTTGCAGAGGGTGGACATATACTGCGTCCAGTCGTAGACCTCATCATTGGTCTTGTAGCTTCTGGGAAAGCGTCCAACCGGTCTGTGGTCGTGGTAAAACTCTACATGGTCATAGAAGATTTTGGCCTGTACTTTTTCGCCGGCCAGCATGGGAGATAGCCCGTATTTATTCGTCTCAATCGTTTGCGAAGCCTGTTTTACTCACGGTAAGCGTCGTGTAGCGGAACACAGAAGGGATACTGCGGCAGCTCTAAAGTGCCGCCTTGTCCTCTTCCCAAAGTTCCCGGATGGGAACCTTGTGCTTGTAGTGGAGCCGGTCAGCGTCCTTTTTCGCACCACTCCAAGAGCTGTTCATTAAATTCCTCAAACGAGGTAATGACTGGGACCGGGACAAACGCATTGCGGCGGCTGTAACCAACCTGTTCTCTACATTGCCTTTTTCGTTGCCGGAAGCCGGATTGCAAAAATCAGCTTGGAAACGGTAGTGGAGCATAAAGCGGGTAAAGCCGTCCGTAAGGACACGCTCACCATCTTTTAGTACCTGAGCAACCGCCGTGGTCATGTTGTCAAACCGCAGCCTGGGAGGGACGCCGCCAATGTGCTCAAAATCCGCTTCATGCCTTCCAGCAGGCACTCTTGGTTTTGAGACGGGAACGCTTGCGTTACTCCGTTGTTAGAGCCGGGGAATGAGATCGTCAGCGCATAGAACGGAAAGCGTTCTCCGGTAGCGGCCCATTCGCCTTCCGCAAGGCCAAAGTCCACCTGTCCCCAGCCTTTGGGGTGCTCCAGAGGGAGATAACCGGCACTCAGAGTTTTCATGACATATTTTTCTTGCGGACATACTTCTTCACGGTGGAATAGCAGCCAGTAAACCCATGCTCATCACACAGGCGGTGGTAAATCCGCATTACTGTATGGCGCTGTTTCCTGGGGGCCTTTCGGTCCTCCTCCAGCCATTTATCAATGATGGGGATGAAGTCTTGCAGCACCGGATAGCTCTGTGGCTCAATATCCGGCAGATTGTCCTCGCTCCAGTTTTCCTGGTAGGCGTACTTGCGGACAGTCTCAAAGCTGTGGCCGGTTATGCGGCATATTTCCTGCAAACTTGCCTCTTCATTTTCGTAGAGGTCTTTGATATACTTGATTCGAGCCATTCTTAGCACCTTTCTGCTACCCCCCTTATGGTTATCCCACCTAAAGGGTAGCGGTTATTTCAGGTGCTGACAATGGCTCTTTTTATTTGCCATTGGGGTGCTCACTTTTTGAGTACCATTTGCTACATTTTCATTTTACCGAAAACAGCCATGGCCCTTCATGCGTGGGTTACACCCACGCATGATTTCTCTGTCATAGGAAACCCAGACAACTGCATAGGGAATATCCGGCTTTTGTGGCAAATGCGCGACCCGTTCCGGCACCCGGGGCGGACACGCATCCTTGTTCGGCTGAACAAGGGAATCAGGTGAAATTCCTGTATATGTTTTGCAGCAGGAACCGCAGCGAAAGCGGCGGCGACGTGCAATTCAATAGCTGTGATTGTGAAGTATATCCGTTTTCTGCGAAAGCAGGTCACTGGCGGCTGTAATGGCTTAGCCGGGAAGGCTGCGGGTATGCGCTGGCGGGGATGGCCCCGCCTGAACACATCAGTCAGAAGACCTACTGAGAGCTCACACCCCGACGGTTCGGGGCTGCTCTGACAAGAATGCCAGGACGCGGCGCGGGAAGAGCGCGCCGGCAGCCTCCCCAGAGGGACAGGAGCGGATGCATCAAACGATGCGTTCGCTTTTTTTTGCGTTCGGGAGGCATCGCCGAAGGGCGCGCCCCTTCGGCGTCAGGGGTCCCCCTGACGCCGATAACCCTGCCGGCCGGATAACCCCCACGCGCGGCCGTCAATGCGGCGCTGCGGCAGGGCCTTTGCCCGTTTCCGTATGGGCCGATCCGCGGCCGACAACTGAATAGCCCATCGGGAGAGCATATCCGTTTCCGGGGAAGCACGCGACGACAGGAGCGTGCCAAGGGCGGAAGCACGCGGTCTACGTCGCGGCGGGCGGGAGCGCAGGAACCGGTACCGGGGATGTGGCGGGAAGTATTCAAAAACAATGTGGACGGCGCGCGTTGGAAGGCGGCCGTTCTTTGGAACAGGGCGCGGGCGGATCCACCTCGCACGTCCTGACATAACTACCTTGAATTTGAAGAGAAGATAGGAGTTGGTTCAGTTATTATGATGCAAGAATATCACGCCGATGGGACAGATACGGGAAGGGCCGGGACAAAGAGAACCGTCGGAGGAAAATGGTGGGCAAAATTGCCCACCGCGCCCTCACACTATTGCTGACAATTTCTTTTGTGGTTGGCCTTATGCCAGCGGCCTGGGCAGCGGCGGACGGGGTGACAGTTACTGGCGGAAACCTAATGAATTCCATTGATGATACTGGAAATTCCCTCGGTTACACGTACATCATTGAGGCTACTGATGATGAAATATCAGTAGAGTTTACAGATGAGAATTTTCTGGATACTTCAAGTGCCCCTCTTTGCCAAATAAATGAAGACTATGAAACAATTGAAGTGAAAAAGTATTCTTTTTCTGGAAGCAACACGGTTGCTTTTTTCATTGAATGGGCTCCAGACGGCCACCCCGGCAGCAGTTGCAGGATATTTGTCAGGAAAGAGCGATTTTGTTTTTTCTGGCATTGATTTCTATATCGTATATGTATATACACAAGATCAGGAGATATTCACGGCGAATTTTCTGATATATAAAGCATCTGCCAGTGAAGAGCGGTTAATGCGGACGCCTTGAAATCTGCAATTGACAGCATCCCTGTGAGCGGCTACTATACTTCAGACGACCGCTACAATGGCAAGGATGCCGATACTATTACAAACAGCCAAGGCAGCTTTTGGGCGGAAGTTCAGAGTATCGCGGACGAAGCCAATAGAGTTTATACAAGTGCCCTGAATGGCAAAGCAAATCAAAATGCAGTTGATGAACAAACTGACAAATTGAACCAAAACGACCCGGGCAGCGCGCTGTCGCAGAGCTCTTGCCAAGTGTATCCCCACCACCCAGGTCAACGCCACCGGGCTGTACGAAACGCTTGAACGGCATGAGGGATGCTTACACGGGCGGCAATCCAAATCCTTCCGGCAGTTCCTATACTGATGCAAGCTGGGAGAACTTCACAACGAACTATGAGAATGCAAAGGAACTGCTGGATTCCCTGTTTTACCAAGAAGGTGATGCCATTCCGGAGGGGAAAGAAGCCGGCGATGCGACACCTGCAAACACAACAGGGCGGCAACGTGATTTGGAAAACGCTGCCGCAGTGTTAAACGCTGCAAGGAGCGACCTCTTTCTCACGGATTATGTGGAAATCCTGCCCTTATGGCAGAGCGCGGCAGACTGGCTGCTGGAGCAGCAGGCAAAACTCACTGCGGCAGATTATACCCCTGACAGCTGGAGCGCATGGTACAATGTGGAGGACAAGGACGAGAACGGCATTGGCGACGGAGCCTATCAGGTGCTTTCCGCCCTTGATCCATCATCGATTAGCACCCAATCTGCGTATACAGCCTACACCCAGGCTGTGGCCGCGGCCTCCACGGCCTACTATCAGCTGGAGGACGCAGGGGGATCTGTCGCCGTCCATGTCCGTGTGGCGGATAGTTTTGCCGCCAGATATCCGCAATATGCACTGAAAGACCCCGACTCCGCCGCTTTTGATGGGACGGTCACGCTGACGGATGACAAGACCATCGGCAGCCTGCTGGATGCTATAAAATTTGACTTCACACCGGCTGAATCAACGGGTAACTCCACTGTTTCCCCCCTGCCTTATGGCCTATGTCAACGGCACGTTGGTTGTAGACCGGGATGCTTCTTTCTCACGCTGGACAGGATTGCTGATAAATGGGAATGGGATTGAAACCGGTGTTGCTGCTGTGGAACTGCATGACGGCGATGAGGTTGTCCTCGCAAAGAGTACCGGCGCCAAATGATAAGTATTACACCAGTACCATTCCAGCAGCGCCCTACGAAACATATCGCTCTTACGTTTCCCAGCTGGAAATCAGCGGCGGGGATACCATGGAGGCGGAAGGCGGCGCGGAATTTTTCTGTGCAAGTCACCAAGACCAGCGCTGTGCCGGAGAGCGGTATTGGGGGAACCCCTGTCGGCGGGCAATGCCACCATCTTCCTCAGCGAGGCGAAAGAAACTGCCGATGAAGCAAAGGCGGCTGCCGCCTATGAAAACACCGGTGTTGTGACCAGCTCTGATGGTACGGCCACACTCAGCCTGTATAAGGAAGGCTGGTACAAGCTGTTCGTGGCAGATGTCCGCGATCAGACGCCGGCGGAAACCACAGACCAGACAAGCTATACCGGAGGCGAATTCCCGGCCTGGCTGCAGGCGATTCTGTGCTGCTGCATATTGTCACGCCCAGCGACCCAGCCTCCGCCGTGGCAACACTGCAAAAAGAACTGGATGCAGTTTACAACGCCTATGAGCAGGCATTTTACTCCGAGGCGCAGTGGGAAGAAATTACCAAGACCTATGAAACCGCTTCCGCAGCGATTGCTAGCTCGGATCTGCTGGCAGATGCCTATGAAAGCCAACAGGCTGCCATCACTGCCATCCAGGCGGTGCAAGACGCAAATCTGGAGGAAAATGAGCGGGTCAACGCCCTGATGACTGGATACCTGCAGTATCTTCCGTCTGCGGAGCAGGTTCTGGAGGAAAATTCTATCAATCAGATGCTGCGCGCATGGAATGGGCTAAGTCGCTGTATAACGGCATGACGGAGTATCAGAAAGGGCAGCTTACTGGTTTGCAGATGGCACAGTGGAACGCCCTCCTGAGCGCCTATGGGGCAGATGGGAGCGGCCTCCCGGAAGGCCCTGGTTTTACCCTTACCATCGAGGCAGATCATGGCGGCAAGTTCGCCGCTTGTGAGGTTAATGCTTACGCCCGGGACAAAGAAAACAACGGAACTGAATTTATCACCGTTACAGAAGGGCGTGATCTGCTGGAAACAGTAGGAACTGACGACCAGGCAGAATTCACATTTGGCAGCGGAAAGAACCAGGATAATATCATTGAATTCCAATTTGCCATTCCCGACGGCGCCAATATGCAGCTGGTGAGTGTGGAGAGCAGTGGTCCGCAGCCATACTCAGTCCGGGAAAGACCTTTGGGATTCTTCGGGAGGGGAGGCATACACTTACTTTTTCTTAACCCACGCTGTGATTTCACGATTACGATAAACACCATCACAGAGGGGGATCTCTCCCTACAGTAAGCTGACGGCGAAAAACGAGCTGACGGAAGCCTACAACGCCTACTTCCAAGACAGCCTACACGGCTGAAAACTGGAGCAAGCTGACAGCATTTTACAACGATGGACTGGCGGCTATTGATGCTGCTGAGGACGAGGAAAGCATTGCATCGGCAAAGAACGCAGCCATTGCCGCTATGAAGACGGTGGAAGAAGGGTTCCTGGTAGATGAAACCGTCGGAGAGCTGGGCAGCGTCCATGTAATCATTGAGAACACCACCTATTCCGGTGCGCCTGACTCGCTGCGCGGTACATTTGTAGATGCCTATGTGGCGCTTAATCATGACAGCACCATGATGAGCTGCATTACCGCCGCGCTAACTCGCGAGGGTTACGGATGGGAAGGCACGGGCGGAAGCCAGGGCGGCGTGAATGATCCCGGCATCACCTACATCTCCGCAATTACCTATGGTGACGACAAGCTGGAAGAGTTTGACGGGAAGAACACATCCGGCTGGATGGGAGTCCTCAACGACTGGTTTACCAATGAAGGCTTCGCCTCTTTCAGCGCTTCGGCCCAACAACGGGATTACCGAATTGTAGACGGCGATGAAATCCGCGTCATGTTCACGCTGGAGGGCTATGGCGCGGATTTGGGCGGCTCCTGGTCGAGCAGTGATACCAGCCTGGCGGATCTTGAGGTAGATGGCGGAACATTGTCCCCGAGTTTTGACGGAGATGTCCTGGAATACGTCCTGGTCGCCAACGGCAGCCGCGTATCTGTAACACCCACTGCTGCGAACAAAAACTATCAGGTCAAAAACTTTCCTGAATGAAAAAGTTGTTGAACGAAATGTAGATTTCTACCGCCGGGGCGAGTCGATCCCGGTCAAGGCCGGCGATATCATCTACATCGGCGTAGGTGAGCCGACATGGTTGTCCATGAACAACCAGGAAACGGAAGCCATCAAGTATACCGGCACCTGGTACACCATCAAGGTCATGGACAGCAACAGCGCGGAAAGCGTCGTTGAGCTTATCGACGCCATCCCCACCATCACCTACGCCGGCTATAAGACGCAGGCAGAAGCGGTGAAACTGGCTCGGGACGCCTATGATGCCCTCAACGCGGAAGCCAAGACCAAGGTTACCAATTTGAACAAACTGACATCGGCGGAAGAAGCAATCCAATTCTACACCGAGATTGACGACGTCAAGGATCTGCTGTCCAAGATCCCCTCTGTAAACAAACTGACCACTGCGGACAGGGGATGGTGCAGGCCGCCCGGAATGCCTACGATGCGCTGGATGAGGATCAGAAGCTCTATATCACCATCGCCGATGTGGAGAAATTCAACGCCGCGGTGGAGTGGATGGAGGAACACGGCAGCAGCATCAGCGGCGGGACCATCGCCGGCGTCGAAGAGATGCCGGAGGAAGTCGGGGAAACCGGCGGCGGCTCCATCACCATCACACCGGAAGCCTCTGTGAACAGCAAGGGCGAGGCCACCGCCAAGGTGGACGCCGAAACGGTGGAACAGGTGCTGGAGCAGGCCGCTGAGGACGGCAGCATCTCCACCATCGTGGTGGCCCCCGAGATCGACGGGGACGCCTCCAAGGTTACGGTGGAGCTGCCGAAGTCATCGGTCAGCGACATCGCCGGCGACAGCCTGGATCTGACGGTGTCCACTCCCATCGCCGGCATGACCATCCCCAGCGAGGGGCCTGTCTGAGCTGGCGAAGCAGAGCGGCAGCACCGTGTCGTTCACCGCGGAATCGGTCACTGTGACCGGCGCCGGCGGCAGCAAGTCGGACGCCATCCGGCTGGATGTGGCGGTGAACGGCAAAGAGCGTGGATACCGTGCCCGGCGGTCTGACTGTGACCGTCCCCGCCGCAGACGCCGGCAGCGTGCTGGTGCTGGTGGCGGAAGACGGCACGGAAACCATCATCCGGAAATCCGTCACCGCGGACGGAGAGGTCGCCGGCCTGGTGGACGGCCCCTGCACCGTGAAGGTGGTGGACAACGCCAAGACGTTCACGGACACCAGCGGGCACTGGGCGGCGGACGCCATCGACTTCGCCTCCAGCCGCGAGCTGTTCAACGGCACCAGCGCCACGGCCTTCTCCCCAACGAGGAGATGACCCGCGCCATGCTGGTCACGGTGCTCCGCCGGATGGAGGACGAAGCGGAAACCGCGGCGGAGAACGCCTTTGCGAACATCCGGACGATACCTGGTACACCGATGCGGTGATCTGGGCCAGCGAGAACGGGATCGTCAACGGCGGGGCGGAGGGACACTTCGATCCCGACGCCAACATTACCCGGGAGCAGCTGGCGGCCATGATGTACCGCTACGCGGACTTCCTGGGCATGGATACCGCCGCATCCGGCAGCCTGAGCCGCTTCCACGACGGCAGCCAGGTGTCCCCGTGGGCATCCGACGCCATGAAGTGGGCGGTCAGGAACGGCCTCATCTCCGGGAAGAGCCCCACAATTTTGGATCCCAAGGGCAACGCCACCCGCGCGGAGGTCGCGACGATCCTGCAGCGGATGACCGCGCTCATGGTGAAATAAGCGCATCCCCCAAAAAGGGCGCCCGCAGCCTGCCATTGTGACTGCGGGCGCCCGGACAAAAATGAATACCAGATAAAGAGCGTGAAACCCGCCGCAGGCTTACCCCTCCCGTAACAGCCGGGACAACACACCGGACCGCGCGGGATGGGCGCGGCCAACGAGGATCATGCGGGACCCATCCGTTGGATGGGTCCCGCATCTTTTCGTACAGCGAGGAGGTGGAGGCAGGAACGTGGAGCCCAGCGAAGTCCTCCGGCTGAAGCAGGCGCTTGCTTTGGACGCGGCGAACGCCGCCGGAGACCGGGAAAGCACCGCATGGCTGGAGCCGAGCAGTGGAAGAACTATATGGGAAAAGAAACGCGCAAGGCGCTGTACGGCGCGTTTCCCGACGAGGAAAGCTGCTGGCCGTCCTGCGGGAAACGGCGGCGCGGCTGGGGCGGAATCCCAGCAAGAAAGAGGTGTTCTGCGTCTACCGCGTCTTCCTGATCCAGCGGTTCGGCAACTGGCCCCGGGCGCTGACCGCCGCCGGATTGAAGAGGCCCGCGAGCAGCGGCGAGCGGACAACCGAAGAAGGAATGAGGAAGCGCTCCGGCGCAGGAAGGCACAGGAATTGTCTGGGCAGGCGGCAGCAAAGAGGCCGGCCTGACAACAAAAACGGAAGGAGAAGCATGATGAAGGAACGCTTAAAACGCGGCGCGGCCGCGCTCCTGGCATTGATTATGGTGCTGGGGCTGTCGGGAAACGCCTTTGCGGCGGTGTCGGATGACACCTTAACGGCGGCCATCGAGGACACGGCGCAGTACATTTATGAGACGGTGAAAAGCCCGCAGGTGGGCTCCATCGGCGGGGAATGGGCCGTGCTGGGCCTGGTCCGGAGCGGCTATACCGTACCGGAGGAATACTATCAGGACTACTACGCCACCGTGGAATCGTATGTCAGAGCCTGCAAGGGCGAACTCCACGACAAGAAATACACCGAATACAGCCGCGTCATTGTGGCCCTCAGCGCTATTGGAAAAAAGACGCCCGCAGCGTGGCCGGCTATGACCTGACCAAGGCCCTGGGGGACTACGACAAGACCATCTGGCAGGGGCTAAACGGCCCGATCTGGGCTCTGATTGCATTGGATTCCACGGAATTATCCCATGCCGGAAAACCCGGAGGCTAAGACGCAGGCCACCCGGCAGATGTATATCGACCGCATTTTGGAGTGCCAGCTCCCGGACGGCGGCTGGAGCCTGTTCGGCGGAACAGAGGCCGCCGGCTCCGGGGACGGCGTATCCGATCCGGACATCACCGGCATGGCGCTGCAAGCCCTGGCAAAGTATCAGGACCAGCCGGCCGTGGCCGAAGCCACAGAAGAGGCGCTGGCCTGTATGTCGAAAAAAGCAGAGCACGGACGGCGGCTTCGCCTCCTGGGGTACCGCCAACTCTGAGAGCGTTGTGCAGATGATCGTGGCCCTGTGCGAGCTGGGCATCTCCCTGGACGATCCCCGGTTTGTGAAGGGCGGGAACACCATGCTGGACAACCTCATGACCTTCTATCAACCCGGAAACGGGTTCCTGCATACCAAAACGGATCCGGCTCCAACCAGATGGCGACGGAGCAGGCGTTCTACGGCATGGTTGCCGCGCAGCGGGCGCGGCAGAACAAAAACAGCCTCTACCGCATGGGGGACGCCATCACCGTGGCGGAGGGTGAAGAAACCCCGTCCGGCGCCGGGCTGGAGGGCAAGCACGCCGACGTAAAGGCCGTGCCGATTACCCAGATGGGCAAGACCTTTGACGACATCACCGGAGCCAACGCCCATGAAAATCAGCCGGCCATCGAGGCGCTGGCCGCCCGGGGGGATCATCGATGGCATGGGGGACGGCCTGTTCCATCCCGAGGCGAGCATGACCCGCGCCCAGTTCGCCGCCATCGTGGTGCGGGCCCTGGGCCTGACGCCCGCCGCCAGCGAGGCCTTTACAGACGTGCCCTCCACCGCATGGTATGCCCCCTATGTGGGGACCGCCAGCACCTACGGCCTCATCAACGGCGTGGGCGAAGGCCGCTTCAACCCGGACGGCACCATTACCAAACAGGAGGCCGCCGTCATGGTGGCCCGGGCCGCAAAACTCTGCGGTATGGACACGGCGCTGGACACCGCCGCCGTGCGGGATGTGCTGGCCCAGTTCACCGACTATGTGACCACGCCGGAGTGGGCCCGGGAGGGCCTGGCCTTCTGCTATCAGGAGGGGATTCTGGACGACTCCGCCATGGAGATTCAGGGGAAGACAGAAATCCTGCGCTGCGAGATTGCCCAGATGCTTTACAACCTGCTCAGCAGCGCCAAGCTCCTGTAAAGGAGAGCGCCTATGTGGTGGAAAAAGAACAAGTGGAAAGTGATCGTCCCGGTCCTGATCGTGGCCGTGCTGGCCGCCGCCTTTTGGTACGGCGGCGGCGCGCCGGGCCTGCAGGGCTGGAATGTGGCGGACAATAATACCACGCTGTCCGGCCAACCGGACGCTGCGCCGGAGGACTCAGGAACTGATACCGGGCATTCCGGAGAAACTGTTCCCGAAGAAACGGGCAGCGCGGAGGACGGGACGCAGGAAGCGCCGGAAACGGAACAGCCGGACCTGTCAGAACAGGGCGTTGAAACGGAAGATCCCCGCAGGAAACGCAGACGGATCTGATTTCCCCGGATGATGAAACCCCGGCAGAGGGCATTGAGAGCCGCCCTGGTGGGACAGAGGGGCGGCATGACCGCGCAGGAAAAGCTGGACGCCGCCGCGGAACTCGCCGGCGGGTCCTCCCCGGCGTGCAGGCCGGCGACAAGGCGTACTCCGAGTCCCAGGGCATGGTCATTGACCCGGATACCGGCAGGATCAGTATCTCACTGACCCGGTGCCGGAGGAAACCCCTGCCGGTGGAGCCCCAGGATGTGGGATCTCCGACACGGCCTACACCTGCACCATTTCATCTCCTGCGCCACCATCCTGGACCACATGGACTGGCTGGACCCGGAGAAGGTGGAGCTGGTGCCGGAGGACGGCTGGATCCTGGAGCCCACGGAGGTCACCTTCTACGAGGGTGAGAGTGTTTTTAACGTGCTCCAGCGGACCGAAGCAAGCAGCAGGGCATCCACATGGGTTTGAGAACACGCCCATGTACAACTCCGCGTACATCGAGGGCATCCACAATCTCTATGAGTTCGACTGCGGGGAGCTGTCGGGGTGGATGTACAAGGTAAATGAATGGTTCCCCAACTACGGCTGTTCCCGCTACCAGCTGCAGGCCGGGGACGTCATTGAGTGGGAGTACACCTGCGATCTGGGCGTGGATGTGGGCGGCTACTACTCCACGGGAAGTTAAAACCAGAGATTCCATAGCCGGGGGGGCTGCTGCCGTCCCCGCGTTTCCCTTTTCAATGGCCCCTGTCTGCCGACGGAGGCCATCGAAAGAAAACGGAGCACCGTCAGAAAGAAGGGAACCGTATCCTATGCCGAACAGAGACGCCTTTTCCAGCTATCACCCTGTCATCAATTTTTGTATTTCGCGCTGGTGCTGGTGTTCAGTATGTTCTTCATGCACCCTGTCAGCCTGCATCTCATCTCCTCGCCGGCGCCATCGCCTACCATCTCTACCTGAACGGTCGGAAGGCCCTGCGGTTCCAGCTGCTGTTCCTGCTGCCCATGGCCCTGATGGCCGCCCTCATCAACCCGGCCTTCAACCACGAGGGGGCGACGCTGCTGGCCTACCCTGCCCTCCGGCAACCCCTGACCCTGGAGAGCATCGCCTACGGATTTGCAGCGGCCGCCATGCTGGCTGCCGTGGTCCTGTGGTTCTCCTGCTATACGGCGGTGATGACCTCAGACAAGGTTGTCTATCTCTTTGGCCGGGTCATCCCGGCCCTCAGCCTGGTGCTGAGCATGACGCTGCGGTTCGTGCCCAAGTTTAAGGCGCAGATCCAGGTGGTCAGCGAGGCCCAGCGCTGCGTGGGGCGGGACGTGTCCAACGGCAGCGTGCTCCAGCGGCTGCGAAACGGCATCACCATCCTCTCCATCATGGTGACCTGGGCCTTGGAGAACGCCATTGAAACGGCGGACAGCATGAAGAACCGGGGCTACGGGCTGCCGGGCCGCACCGCCTTCTACATCTACGCTTCGACAGCCGGGACAAAGCGGCCCTGGCCTGGCTCCTTTTCTGCGGCTTCTTTATCCTCTGCGGCTGGATGGCCGGCGGACTCTCTATCGGTATTACCCACCATGAAGGGCGCGGCGCTCACGCCCATGACCATCAGTTTCCAGCTGGTCTATCTGGCCCCTGTGCCTGACGCCCGGTCCTCGTGGACCCGCTGGGCGGACTGGTCTGGCGGGCTGGAGAAAGCGGAGGAGGGACAGACGTGCGCCAAGCATGAACCTGCCGCTGTGCGAGCGGACAGAGAAGAGTACGGCGGCTGGGACGGCCTGCGGCGGGCCTGCGCCGCTCTGGGGCTGGACGGCGTGGAAGGCATCTGGAGCGGCGGGGACATCCCGGCGGATTTCCCGAAGGACCTGCTGGCGGGCTATCACCTGACTTTCTTCCCGGACTGGCTGGACTTCACCGGGAGGACCGAAAACGGCTGCTATATAAGTTCGGCAGCATGGACGCCGTGGCGTGGTACTACGGCGGGCGGACGCCGGAAAACGCTGTGGACCTGTACCGGGCGGACCTCGGCGGGCCGCCGCACTGGACGCCGCCTATGTGGTGTTCCATGTCACCGATGTATCCGTGGAGGAGAATTACACCTACCGCTGGCTCCACACCAACGAGGAGATCATCGACGCCGCGGCAGAGCTCATCAATCTCCCTGCTGGGAGACGCCGAGTGGCCCTTTGCTTTTCTGGTGGAAAACCAGTGGTGGCCGGGATTTACGCTGACGGGCCGGAGAACACCTCCTGCCTGCTGGAGGGCATCGGTATCCCGCAAAGGGGCATTCTGCTGGATACCGGCCACCTGATGAACATAGGCGCTCCATTTGCCGCAGCGGGACGGGGGTACGGTTTATCCTGGAAATGCTGGACCGCCACGGGCCGCTGTGCCGGTATATTCAGGGGATGCACCTCCACCAGAGCATCAGCGGCGCATATGTCCGCCGGCACTGCGGCGCGCTGCCGATAGACTTCCGAAGGATCTGCCGGGGCAGTACCGCGCCTGCTATGCCCATATCCAGAACATAGACCGGCACGAGCCGTGGACGGATCCGGCGGTGCGGGAGATTGTTGACCGGGTCCAGCCGGCGTATCTCACCCACGAGCTGGCGGCGCCGGACCGGCAGGCAAAGCTGCGGGCGATCCGTCAGCAGCTTGATACGATTGAGAGAGGAGGCGAGCGTCTTGAATAACCGGAAAGCGCCCTGCCTGTGCATGGACCATCGACCTACCTACCGGAACAGCCATCGTGATTTCTCTGACCATCGGCAGGGTGAATTTGTGGTGCTCTGCGGCCCATCGGGCTGGGAAGAAACACTGCTCCTGCGGCAACTGAAAGGCCCAATGGGACCATCCTCTTAGGGCAAGCTGCTGGGGGAACTGGACCAGCGGACGGAGGCCAGCGCATCGGCTTTGTCAGCGGAGCCCGGAAAACCAGGTGGTCATGGCCTGGCCTTTGGGCGGCAGGGTACGACACGCCCACCATCCGCCGCCCTGGTTTCGGCATCAAAAACGTCTGGAGCTCTCCGGCGGACAGAAGCAGCTTTTGAATCTGGCCTCCATTATGGCCATGCAGCCTCCGTCCTCATCCTGGACGAGCCCACCAGCCAGCTGGATCCCATTGCCGCAAGTGATTTCCTTGCCACCCTGGAAGATCAACCGGGAGCTCGGAACAACCATCCTTTTGACTGAGCACCGGCTGGAGGAGGCGGTCCCGCTGGCGACCACAGTAGCGGTGATGGACCGGGGGGCGCTCCTCTGTACCGGGACGCCCCCAAGAGGTGGGCGAGCAGCTACGGCAGAGCGGACATACCATGTTCCTGGCCATGCCCACCCCCCCATGCGGATCTGGGCAGCCGTGAACGACAGCGCCCCCTGCCCGGTCACCGTCGGGAGGGCCGGGAGTGGCTGGCCAGTTTCGCAGGCCGGAAGGAAATCGAACCGCTGCGCCGCGGAACCACAGCTTCCAAAGGGCGGCGATGTTGTGGTGCTGCAGGGGCGCGAGCTGTGGTTCAAGTATGACAAGGACCTGCCGGATGTGGTCAAGGGCCTCTCCTGTCCCTGCGGAAGGGGGAATTCCTCGCTTTGCTGGGGGGCAACGGCACCGGAAGACCACCAGCCTCAAGCTGCTCTCCGGCCTGCGGAAGCCCTATCGGGGGAGCTGGAAATCTCCGGCTCCGTGGGGATGCTGCCCCAGAACCCCCAGACCCTGTTCGTCAAAAAGACGGTGCGGGAGGACCTGTATGAGATCCTCAGGGCAGGAAACTCTCAAGAGCGGCAGGACCAGCGCGTAGCCCATGTGACGGCCCTGTGCCGGCTGGAGGAGCTGCTGGACCGGCACCCCTACGACCTCTCCGGTGGGGGGAGCAGCAGCGGGCCGCCCTGGCCAAGGTGCTGTTGCTGAATCCGGAAATTTTGCTCCTGGACGAGCCCACCAAAGGGCTGGATGCGGAATTCAAGCAGGTGTTCGCGGAGATCCTGCAGATCCTGCTCCGCCGCGGCACAGCAGTGCTGATGGTCAGCCACGACATCGAGTTCTGCGCCCGGTATGCCCACCGCTGCGCCCTTTCTTCGACGGTGGCATCGTCACCGAGGGACGCCGCGGAACTTCTTCTCCGGCAACAGCTTCTACACCACCGCCGCAAACCGCATGGCCCGACAGCTGCTGCCCCGGGCGGTGACGGTGGAGGATGTGATCGCCGCCTGCGGCGGACAGGTGCCTCCCGCCCCGGCCTTGCCGGAAGATATTCCGCTGCTGCCGGAACCGGAGGAAGCCAGCGCAGACTACAAGCCCAAACCGCTGCCCTGGTGGCGCAAGCTGGGGCCGTCCTCACCCGGCGGCGTCGCTCTGCTCTTGTTTTTTGCAGTTCATGAACGTCACCGACCTGACGGCGCTGGTGGGCATGGAGGGCATGACCGAGCTGGCGTCGGACCAGCTGGCGCTGTAAACTGCTGGTGGACGCTGTGGAGTCCTCCCACCTCATCACGGAGAAGAAAAGCACCGCCCTCATTGAGAAGTTGGGCCATCTCACCAGCCGGCACAACGCCGCGCTCCTGAACCGCCCTGTCTACATGGAGGGCACAGCCAAGCCGGACAACGAGGCTGTGTACTACGCCATCGACGCCATCCAGACGGCGATCCACGAACAGCGGGCCATCTCCTTCCAGTATTTCGAGTACACGCCGAAAAAGAAAAGGTCCTGAAACACAAGGGGTACCGCTATGGATTCAGCCCCTACGCCCTCATCTGGAGCCGGGATTTCTACTACGCCGTGGGCTGGTCGGAAAAGCACAGCAAACTGGCCCAGTTCCGGGTGGACCGCATGACGGCCATCCAGGATTCAGATGCCCCTTACATAGCGGATCCGTCCTTTGACCCAGCGTCCTACATCCGGGAAATCTTTGGCATGTATCACGACATGCCCCAGCGGGTGACGCTGCTGTGTGAAAACCGCACCATGCGAAACATAGGATGTGGACACGGAGGTGGTG
>VOFI01002877.1_pt1 | contig 18569 bp, 20 predicted proteins | sample 5384131 | NCBI WGS metagenome assembly VOFI01 (sample SAMN12384728, study PRJNA508395) | human gut metagenome | isolation source: healthy gut H | host: Homo sapiens
AGCGGTTCATTAAGGTTGGGTAGTGACTGAAGAAAACTTTATGAAGTCGCTGGTAGAAAAAGACATCTTGAATTCATTGAAGTTGCGTCTGTCCTACGGTCAGACTGGTTTGGACGAAAGTGCCGGACGGTATGCTTATATGACTACTTACAACTTTAATGCTCAGTCTTATGTAGTAGACGGTTCTTTCAAACCGGGCTTTACAAGAAGGTCCTTTGGCTTCACCTGATTTGACTTGGAACTCCGGTTACCTGACTGCCGGTGACATCAAGTGAATGCCGACTTGAACGGTGACGGTCGTATTATCCAAATATGACGAAGACCAACGTCGTTTGGTATTTCATTTATGATAAAGCCAAGAAACCCAGGAGGGGATGAAACCTATGGTATCAACTTGAATATGAGCTAAACAAGGGATTCTATCTGAGCATGAGCTGTTCTGAGCATGCAGGGATCTACTTGCCTTTGACATGTATATCAGCGATGGTTTGGCAATGAAGACCGGACAGACTTCGTCTATGCCGTTGGCTTATGATCATCAGATAGACCACTGGCGTCCGGATAATCGCCATGCTCAATATCCGCGTTTATGTCAAATACCGGTTTTGAACCAGAACAATAACTACCAAAGAAGTGACTTCTGGTTGCTCAACGGTGCTTACCTCCGTATGAAAGACCTTCAGTTTGGTTATGACTTCAAACACCGTCTGTTGAAGCAGGTAAATTGGCTGACCCGAGCTAAAGTGGGTATTTCTTGCCAGAACTTGTTCACTATCTCTGAAGCTACCAAGTATGGTTTTAGACCCGGAAAACTCTTCAACTGAAAACTATGGTTATCCGGTGGAAAGAACCATTGCGTTTACTTTAAATTTAGGATTCTAAAAATATCTTCGTGAATATGAAAAACTACTTAAAATATTGCACAATAGGCGTTGGTATTTTATTCGCCTCTTGTATGGATACGTTGGATACGCAACCGGCGGCCAATTTTGGCTCTGATGAGATCTTTAATAATAAGACCAATGCAGAGGCCTTTATGAACGGGGTGTATGCTTCTTTGATGGATGATGTTTTTATACACCAAATATGAAGTTCCAATAGTGGAATAGCTTGGGAGTCCAGAACACCGAACAGTGTGATGTGCGACCAGGTAGGTGATGGTATTGACGGGGTGGCTACAGAATTGGGTATCACGCCAAATTCTGATTTCGGTCCGAACCGTTTCGGCTTGCTTCGTAAATGCAATCTGGTTATAGAAAACGTAGCTGCTAGTTCGGGCATTGCCGAGGCTGACAAAACCAGCCTGATAGCGCAAGCTCGCTTGGTAAGAGGTATTGTGTTCTTTGACCAAGCCCGTAAGATGGGACGCTTTGTGCCTATGACTAAGGTGTTGACTATAGAGAAACCGGAGGAAGCGAATATTTCTATGACTAAGAATGTGGCAGAAAGTTACAAATATATCATCGATGATTTGAAGTTTGCTGCGGATAATCTACCTGCTACAAATCAGCCGGGTTATCCTACCAAATGGGCTGCAAAGTTATTTTGACCCGTGCCGCACTACAGGCTTATGCATATACTCAAGATGAACAATATCTGGATCTGGTGATTACTACAGGTGATGATGTAAAGGCTAACTGTGGCATTGCCTTGAATAACTCTGATGGGAAATTCAACGAATATGATGAATATAATGAAGAAATCTTCTGGGCATATTATCGAGACAAAGAGAATACTAAATTAATGGATTTTTCAGAATTGGTAGGAACTATTCCGAATATTGCTGCTGATGATGTTAAAAATTCAAAAAGTCCGGTGCTCTTCAAAACAAGAAAGGTCGAACTTTTGAAAGCTGGGCTACTCATTTCCCCCACACAGGACTTGGTGGATCAGGTTCCTGGTAATTGATGATGAAACCGGTAAGGCGCTTCCCTGGGACCAGACTTCTCAGTATAAGAATAATGTAGATGAACTGGATCCGGCTTCTGTGACTACAGCCGGTCAGGTTGACAGCTATGCTCAAGTAAATGGTAGCCTCAGAAGAATACCTTACTCCGATTGATTTGACTGGTGCTAAAGACGGGTTATCCTCTGTTCAAGAAGTATGCCAAGCTGAAATCTTCTTCTACCCGTCATCTGAGTGACATTATGTATAAGAACCGTGACAAAACGTTTTCTACTACACTGTTGTCTATGATGGAGCTACCTGGTACAAGCCAGTCCATTGAAACCAACCTGGGCGGTAACATGTCGCAAGGTGTCCGTGATAAGGGAAGACGGTGGCTGGTATAATACCGTAACCGGTTATTACTGGAGAAAACACAGCGTAGAGCAGGCTGAACCCCGTGCTTCTGCTGGCTCAAATGTGAAACCTCACTTTGTTTTGGCCCGTTTAGGTGAATTGTATATGAACTTGGCTGAAGCCTATCTGTTGAAGAGGGTGGAGCCAGCTTGCCGGAAGGCAGTAGAAGCGTTGAATGAAACCAGAACCGTACATGGTGGTCTGCCTGCTTCTACAGCGACTACTGAAGAAGAAATCTGGAAGGATTATATCCGGGAACGTAACTGCGAGATGACCAATGAAAATGGGGATATTTATTTCAGTTATCTGAGATGGGGTAAATACGGTGGTCATGCCAATCAGGGTAGAAGTGCCAGTGATGTGATGATTGTAGCATTAGACTCTCCAGCCTATAAGATTGAAATCAGCAGAAGCCGTGATCAGCTGCTCATTGGTCAGGTGACTTTGCAGGGAAGCGCCAACCGTAACTTCACTACTAAACGTTATCTGCTTCCGATTCAGAAAAACTTCCTGGATGTTCGTGAATCGTATGGATTGGATTATGAACAGAATCCGGGTTGGTAATTTGTAGTACTCTAATAAATTAATAGATATGAAAAAAAGATTTTTATCAATACTTTTGTACTGATGTTGCTGGCCATGCTTAATGTGTCTTGCTTTGGAAGGCAACTTAGATGATCTGGATACTTATAAGGAAATGACATTAAGGGCGTAGCGGGTGTTTTTCACCGTTATTATGGTCCGAATATTATTCCTGGCAGTGGAGAACAGGAGGTTTTTGCAAACTAACTTGAATTTTGATAACTTCCAGTCCAATCCGGAAAGCGGTACATGCTCGTTTGATTTTCCATTCCTACCAACTTCCCGGAGGATCAGAAAAGCAAGTTTGATCCCAAGAATATGGTGGTAGCTTTGAATATTTCTACGGCATCCATCTGTAAGCCCATTGAAGGTTCTGCCCAGCTTGGTATTCCCGCAGATTGGACCAAACCTAATAAATACTTGATTATAGCTGCCAATGGCGATGAAAAAGTATGGACTGTAACAGCTAATTACAAACGTTAATTACTGTCTAATTATAAATATGGTTTATGGCTGCGTGCCATAAACCATATTTTCAAATTAAATCTAAGAACCATGAAAAGTTTATTGTTGAGAGCTCTACTTGTGCTCATCTGTGTAGCCGGAAGTGTACAGGTATCTGCTAAGAATGAAAAAAGGACTTGTGGGGGCTAGTAAAGTAGAAACTCCTAAAAAGACCGAAAGGGCAGAAAGATGTTCTGTTGCTCATCGCTCCTAAACTCGATACTGTCCGGGTAGGCTTTATCGGAGTGGGAAACCGGGGAATCAGTGCGGTGGAAAGATGGACCAAGATTCCTGCAAAAAAATTACTGCTATCTGTGATTTACGTCCGGAATTGGTGGAAAGTTGAGCCCAGAATACGGTAGTAAAAGCCGGTATGCCTAAGGCTGCTACTTATGATACGGATGAGAATGCCTGGAAACAACTGTGCCAACGAGATGATGTAGACTTGGTATATATCGTTACTGACTGGATTCCGCACGCAGAAATGGCTCGGTTTGCTATGGAATGTGGAAAACATGCTGTGATTGAAGTCCCTGCTGCTATGTCCATGGATGAAATATGGATGTTGATTGATACTTCTGAAAAGACCCGGAAGCATTGTATGATGTTGGAAAACTGCATTTATGACCAGTTTGAACTGACCGCGTTGAACATGGCTCAGAAAGGTTTGTTTGGTGAAATACTGAATGTTCAAGGTGGATATATTCACCATTTGTTTGATCGTAATTGGCCTATCGGCAAGCGTGATTGGCGAATCACCTATAATAAGCTTCATCGTGGAGACTTATATCCTACTCACGGTTTAGGCCCCATCTGCCAACTGTTGAATATCCATCGCGGTGACCGAATCAAAACCTTGGTTTCTATGGACACTAAAAAAGCAGTAGAAGGTTCCTTGGTGTGGAAAGCTATGGGAAAAGCCGATCCTGAGAACTTTAAAAATGGTGATCATACGATGACATTTATGCGTACTGAAAAGGTAAATCCATTTTGATAGAACATAATGTCATGACTCCGCGTCCATATAATAGAAAATACCAGCTGACTGGTTCCAGGGGATATGCCAATAAATATCCGGTAGAAGAATTTTGTTTTGCAAAAGAGGTCATAGCAAATGAACCGGAATTTAAGGGGGTTAAGATTAATGAACATGATGCTATACCGGAAGGTATTCAGAAAGTTCTGATGGAAAAATACATGCACCCTATCTGAAAGAACTTCAGGATGTGGCTAAAAAAGTAGGTGGCCACGGAGGTATGGACTATATTATGGATTACCGTCTGGTATACTGTTTACGTAACGGTCTGCCGTTGGATATGGATGTATATGATTTGGCTGAGTGGTGTTGTGTAGTAGAATTATCTCGTCTTTCTATAGAAAACGGATGTGCCCCCGTGGAAGTTCCCCGACTTTACGCGCGGTGCTTGGGATAAGATTGAAGGCTACTCTCATGCCATGGCTGAATAAAATCGCAATCACATAATTATCTTATAGTTGAATCTCACTCTGTGCTTGCGTGCTTAGAGTGAGATTTTTATTTTTACTGACAATTCTTTATGAAAAATAGATTTGAAAAACTGGTTTGCATTTTCATTTTTTACTCTCTGTCTGATATTGGGGCTTTCACAGGGTGTTTGGGCTGCAGGTTCTCCCATGAAGAATCATTCTCGTAAAACCGATGCAGCGCAGGAACTGATCCGCCGTGTCACCCGTGACTCTTCTTTTCCTGTTTCCTTGAAAATCAGTAAACAGGGAAATAATACGTATTATCGTTATGCTGTGAATAACGGGAAACTTTCTATAATAGGTCTGATAATGTGTCATTGTGCCGTGGTTTCTATGATTATAAAAAAAAATAACGGATGGGGTCTTTATACCTGAGCGGCACATAATATGCAGTTGCCTGAACGGCTGCCTGAGCAGGAAACGGTAGCGGTAACTTCTCCTTTTCCCAATCATTATTATTTTAACGTGTGTACCTATGGTTATACTATGCCGTATTGGGACTGGAACCGTTGGGAAAAGGAGATTGACTGGATGGCTCCATGGGGTGAATATGCCCTTGGCCTTGGTGGGTTATGAAGCGATTTTAGCCCGTGTCTGGAAGAAGATGGGGCTGACGGACGAGGAAATTAACAGCTATTTTGTAGGACCTGCTCACTTGCCCTGGATGCGGATGGGAAACATCAGCGGGGTGGATGGCCCATTGATGCTGACTGGCATGCAGATCAGATAGCTCTGCAGCACAAAATCCTGAACCGTATGCGCGCTTTGGGCATGAAGCCTATCTGCCCAGGCTTCCCGGTTTTATTACGGAAGCTTTCAAGCGACTGTATCCGGATTTGAATATCGTGGAAACACATTGGGGCGGTGCTTTTCATAATTGGATGATTTCACCTACCGAGCCGCTCTTCTCGGAAATTTCTGGAGGCTTTTATCCATGAATGGGAAAAAGAATTCGAAAATGTGATTATTATCTGGTAGACAGTTTCAATGAAATGGATATACCTTTTCCAGAAAAAGGCAATCCGCCCGCTATGAAATGGCTGCCAACTATGGTGAAAAGGTGTATCAGGCTATCCGTAAAGCAAATAGAGAAGCGGTGTGGGTGATGCAGGGCTGATGTTTGGCTATCAGCGCCATATCTGGGATGTGGAAACGTTAGGCGCGCTGGTGTCTCGAGTTCCCCGACCAGAAACTGATGTTGCTTGACTTGGCTGTGGACTATAACCAGCATTTCTGGCATTCAGAGGTGAACTGGGAATATTACAGCGGATTCTTTAATAAGCAATGGGTGTACAGTGTTATTCCGAACATGGGAGGTAAGACGGTATGACCGGTGTACTGGATTTCTATGCAAACGGACATTTGATGCATTGCAGTCGGCTAACCGGGGCAATTTAGTGGCACAGGGTTGTGCCCCCGAGGGCATTGAAAATAATGAAGTGATTTATGAGCTGATAACCGATGCCGGTTGGAGCCATGAGAAGATGGATGTACGTCAGTGGCTTTATGACTACAGCCGTAATCGTTACGGGCACGTGCCAGCTTCATTGAAGACGTATTGGGAGCTGCTGCTGAAATCTGTTTACGGTACCTTTACGGATCATCCGCGCTTTAACTGGCAGTTCCGTCCGGGCAGTGTGAAGAACGGCTCCATCAATATGAATGAGGATTATTTTGCTGCGCTTGAACTGTTTGTAGCTTCGGCTGATACATTGGCTCAGTGTGCTAATTATCGCACTGACCTCTGCGAGATGATGGCGCATTATTTAGGGGGGCAAGGCTGAAATTCTGATTAAACAGATTGATCAGGAATATCTGTTGGGTGATACAGTGAAAGCACAGTTCTTGCAGAAACGCTTTGAAACGCTGATGTTAGGTATGGATATGCTGTTGCGCCAGCACCCCAACCTGCGTCTGGACCGTTGGGTGGATTTTGCTACGGTCATGCGCAGAATGCAGTACAAAAGAAACAGTATGAAACCAATGCCAAGCGCATTGTAACAGTGTGGGGGCCTCCTGTAGACGATTATTCAGCAAGAATCTGGAGCGACTTGGTGAAGGATTATTACCTGGAGCGTTGGAAACGTTATTTTGAAGCACGCGAGAGTGGTAAGGCGGCCGACTTGGCTACTTGGGAAGTGGCTTGGGTGGAGAAAGACTGGCAGCAGCCTGCGGCACCGGAATCCTTGAATGTAGTGGATTTTGCCCGTCGCATGTTGGCTCTCTCGAAGGATATTGCGGCCGGTGACGTGGTGCTGAACCGTCCTGATTTGTTGGCTACCTGAGCCTAGCGGCCCAGGAGGAGAAAAAGTCGTGGAACTGACGGTGCCGGCTCGCATTCTGAGTCAGCTGAAAGGCATCAGCTTAGAGTGTTTGCGAGGCGATGGTTTGGAAGCAGAGGGCTTTGAACTGGTGGCCGACGGGGTGAAAGTGGCTTCTTCTGACGAAAAGAAGGTGACGGTAGACGGAAAACTGTCTTATGCGGTAACGCTTCCGGCTAACCTGAACGCCAATAATGGCTGCCAACTCCGGTGGAAGCTGAAATCCGGGGCACAGCGGATAGCTGGTACTTTACTCTATGTGAAATAATGTATTTGAATTTTGAAGATTAACTATTAATCATTTTTTATGAGAAAACAACTTAGAAAGTGGTTGGGAATGTCGTTCTTGGCAGCATGCTTGTGGTCAGGACAGTCTATGATGGCGCAAAGCGTCATTTTCCCGCAGGAAAAACAAGCTGGTCTCGCTGGTTTGGTGGTGGAGCAGGGAGCATACACCCTTTGCAGAACGAATTGCTGAAAGCTAAATTCGTGGTAAAAGATAATCACCTCTTTTTTTGGAGGAAGTGAGGAACTGGGATTACTGGGCGGCTCAGAACTGTTTAGCGTGTTGCTGGCTGACGGACGCGAAGTGCCGGAAGCAGATCCGTGGCAATCTGAATCTGGTGGCGGCGAAAATGAAGCAAAGCAGTGGAGGCTGAATCCGTGAAAACCTCTGAATCCTGGGTGGAAGGAGCGGCGAAAGGATCACATTATCTTCGTACCGAGCTGGAAGTAACGGCTCCAGCAGGATGTGGCTATGCGCGGCTTGGTAGCCATGAAATATACTTATGACAATCAGTTTGGCAACCAGCTGCCCTTTCAGGTAGTGGCAATACACGTGGGGCGGTGATAGCCAACGATAAGATTTTTGCTGGATTGAAACCCGATGGGGAATCAATACGGTGGCTTCGGCTCCGACAGTGGAAACTTCCTCAACTGCAGGGTTTGTGGAGCCGTCAGACTACGTTGGCTGCTGGTAAGACCTGGCAGGTAGGTGCGGTAGTGGGACTGATTGCTCCCGACCAGCCCGCCGTGTTCGTTCCTCCCGGCCCAGCTGTACAGCGAACGTGAACGGCTGTGCCCCTGGCGTGCCACTCCGGTGTATATCTCTTGGTATGAACTGAATATCGACCGCATAACTCGAAAGATTATTCGGAGAACATGACCAGTAAGCAATGTGTGGATGTGATCAAGCACTGGAACAAGGATTTCTTCAAGAAGTATAAGAAAAGAAGTGAAGGCTTTTGTGTTTGATGACGAAGCCGTGCTGGGATGAATATGGAACGTGGACATTCAACAAGAATTTCCTCGAACGGCTTTAAAGACATGGATAAGTGAAGCCGGAAGATGGGCCCGGTATCGGTGCCTGGTTAGGTCCGGTAGGCGGTTATGGTCAGTCGGGTACGTATCGTCGCGACTTCTGGAAAGAAAAGGGCGGTATGCAGCTCAGTAACCCCGATTATTACAAGGTGTTCCTTTCGGATGCTTTGTACGCAATACGAGATCTCAATCCCTATGATTTCCGTTTCTTTAAATTTGACGGCATCAGGCGCAGGCTTCGGCAGTAGGTCCGGATGCAGGTGCCCGTGGCGATGAGAATGCAGAAGCCATTATCAACATCGAACGGGAAGTGCGTAAGATCAAACCCGATATCTTCTTGAATACCACCGTGGGTACTTGGGCTTCGCCTTTCTGGTTCCAGTTTACCGATGCGGTATGGCGTCAGGTAGCCGACTATCTGAAATAGGTGACCAGGGTTCAGACCCGGGAACGTTGGATTACATACCGCGACCACTTGGTGTATCAGAACTTTGTTCAGAACTCACGCTCTGTCCTATCAATACGCTGATGACCCACGGATTCATTCTGTCAAAATGGGGCGCTGTTTCCAAGGATATGGATTATGACGGCATTGTACGCGAGTTGCGCTGTGCCTTTGCCTGCGGTTCGGGAATGGTTGAGTTGTATAATGACTATGAGCTGATGAACAGCATCAACAAGGGCGCGCTGTGGAAAGACCTGGCGGAATGCATTGACTGGCAGGAAACCAAATGCCGATGTGCTGCCCGGATATTCATTGGGTAGGTGGTCATCCTATGGGACGGCAAGAAAAGCTAATATCTACGGATGGGCAGCTTGGAATGCTAAAAAGCAGTATTGACGCCCGGAATCCAGCTGCCTATGAACAGACGATTAAGCTGACGCTCCGCGAGGCGTTGGATATTCCGGCGTATGTGAAGACTTCCATTACTTTAGGGGATGGTCTTTGCTCAAGGCGCATTGGCTGGTCTGAAACTGAATGAGCCGATTGACATTGATCAGGAATTGACGCTGACACTTCCGAAATCTTCTGTCTTTGTATATAATGGTGCGTGGATAACGCAGCCAAAATTTTGTCTCTGCCGGTACAGTGATTGTGTCGGCAGAGACTTTTCACTTTCTGGCTGTTAGTATTTAAGTGATGTGGAGTTATTAGTATTTATCCGGTATAAAAGATGTTAGTTCTTAGCTGAAATGGCAGCATATTCTGCGAAATAAATGCTTTGATTCACGAGGATGGAAAAAGGAATGATATGAAAATATTCCATCGGCTTTTTTGCGAACGCTGAAAATGTCATTATATTCGCGATAAAAGAATTGGATAATGCTAGCAATACAAAGAGTCGATAGTAACAGGATAGAAGTTTTAACCCTATAAATATATTTATGAAGAAAATCAGTACCTTATTACTGGGGGCTATCGGCCAGCTTGTGGCTGAATGCCCAGACGCAGCAACCTCCCTTGTCTTATTGGTTTGACAAGCCAACCAGTCTGAACGGTCAGGCGGTGTGGTATGGCGGCAAGCGGACATGTGGAGGGGGGAGAATAAACCCGAATCTGCGGGCGATACGGCCCGGAATCCGATGCGGAATGGGAATCGGCTTCGCTACCCATTGGCAACGGAAGTCTGGGTGCTAATATTTTGGGTTCGGTGGAAGCTGAACGCATTACGTTTAATGAAAGACGCTGTGGCGCGGCGGTCCGAACACAGCGAAAGCGAGCGGATTATTACTGGAATGTAAATAAGCAGTCGGCTCATGTACTGGATGAAATCCGGAAGGCGTTTGCCGAAGGTGACCAGAAGAAGGCGGAACGGCTGACGTGTGAGAATTTCAACAGCGAGGTGCCGTATGAATCGTATAGGGAGAATCCGTTCCGTTTTGGTAACTTTACCACGGCGGGTGAGTTTTATGTGGAAACGGGACTCAGTGCCGTGGGCGATGAGTATCGTCGTGAACTGTCGCTCGACTCGGCCCGGGTACTGATGCAGTTTAAGAAAGACGGGGTGAAGTATCAGCGTACCTCATTTATCTCTTACCCGGCCAATGTACTGGTGATGCGCTTTGCTGCCAGTGAAAAGGGGAAGCAGAACCTGACGTTCAGCTATGCCCCAATCCGGTATCTACCGGCACGCTTTCGGCGGAAGGAAAGGATGGGCTGGGTCTATCGCGCCGTTGGATAATAATCAATGGAGTATGTGGTAACGTATGCGGGCGCTGACTCAAAAGGCGGCACCACTGCAGAACACAGATGGGAAAACTGCGCATAGAGGATGCGGATGAAGTGGTATTCCTGATTACGGCCGATACGGACTATAAAAGGCTAACTTCAACCCTGATTTTTCAAACCCTAAAACGTATGTGGGGGTAAATCCGGAACAGACGACAGCGGCCTGGATGAAGCAGCCAACAGGGTTGCCTCACAAGACTTTTTTTCTTGCTCCAGGAACATGTGCAGGATTATGCGGCGCTGTTCAACCGGGTGAAGCTGGACCTGGGCAACAAGGGTACACTATCGCGACATGCCGATTACTGAACGGCTGCATCTGTACCGCCGTGGAGAAGGATCTTTATCTGGAAGAACTGTATTACCAGTTCGGCCGCTATCTGCTGATTGCCAGCTCTCGTCCGGGCAATCTGCCGGCTAATCTGCAAGGTATCTGGCATAATAATGTGGACGGCCCGTGGCGTGTGGACTATCATAACAACATCAACCTGCAGATGAATTACTGGCCGGCTTGTCTACCAATTTAGGGAGTGTATGTGGCCGCTGATTGACTTTATCCGCACTTTGGTGAAACCGGGTGAAAAGACGGCGCAGGCGTATTTCGGTGCCCGTGGCTGGACGGCTTCCATCTCGGGCAATATCTTCGGATTTACTACGCCGCTCGAAAGCCAGAATATGTCGTGGAACTTTAATCCGATGGCGGGACCGTGGCTGGCAACTCACTTCTGGGAATATTATGACTATACGCTCGATAAGATGTTCCTAAAGGAAATAGGCTATGACCTGATAAAGAGCAGTGCGCAGTTTGCGGTAGATTATCTGTGGCACAAGCCCGACGGTACGTATACGGCGGCTCCCTTTCTACTTCGCCTGAACATGGCCCTTTGAATCAGGGGCCAGCGACGTTTGTGCATGCCGGTGATCCGCGAAATTCTCTTAATGCCATTGATGCCAGCCGGGTGTTGCGTGTGGATGCAAGGAGCGTAAGCAGTGGCAACAGGTGTTGGCCAAGCTGATGCCTTATCAGGTGGGTCGTTACGGTCAGCTGATGGAATGGTCAACTGATATTGACGATCCGATAAGGATGAGCACCGTCATGTAAATCATCTCTTCGGACTGCATCCGGGACATACGTTATCTCCTATTACTACACCCCGGAGTTGAGCAAGGCCAGCCGGGTGGTATTGGAGCATCGCGGTGACACGGGGCTACCGGCTGGAGTATGGGCTGGAAGCTCAACCAGTGGGCCGCCTGCAGGACGGTAATCATGCTTATCTGTTGTTTGGCAATCTGCTGAAGAACGGTACGCTGAACAACCTGTGGGATACGCATCCGCCTTTCCAGATTGACGGTAACTTTGGCGGAACAGCCGGTATCACCGAGATGCTGCTGCAGAGCCATGGGCTTCATCCAGTTCTTGCCTGCCTTGCCCGATGCCCTGGGCCAGCGGTTCGGTGAGCGGTCTTCGGGCTCGCGGAAACTTTGAAGTAGATCTAACGTGGGAAAACGGTCAGCTGAAGGAAGCAGTATTGACATCAAGCGGGAGAACCCTGCAGCTTGCGCTACGGTGAGGCTACTTTAGAGCTGAAAACCAAGAAAGGACAGAAATACTCTATTGTCTTTGAAAACGGACAATTGCTGCAAAGAGACTAATACTTAAAAACACAAATAATTTAAGGTTTTAGAGCTGCTTCGTTGTAATAACGGAGCGGCTTTTTTTTTGCCTTTCACCCGGTATCTGTCAAATGAAAGAAAATAAAAAGTTCTTGCGGGTCTGGGCTAATCCCAAACATGCAAATAAATCGTTCAAGCATATAAGCATTGTGTATGAATGACTTGCAGGAGGATATGGAATAGGTTATTCCGAGCCTCTTACATGCCGCTTTGGCCAAGTTGACAGCAGCAAGCGATGCATTGAAGTGAAAATCCAATTTCCTGAAGTCGGTAGACTGGCAGCTGGTGATTCCTGCATGCTGCTTGCCATCTCTAAAGCAAAATTCCAATTGGAACCTGGTTCTGTAATAATCCAGCACCTCACGTCCATTCATGGAATCGTCTGTAGAGAAATAAAGTTGCCACTTGTCTGTTCTTCCGTCCATCGGATACCAGATGGCTAAGGAAACATACCTTTTGAAAGCTTTTAGCATAAACCCTCAATCCGTGCGGATAAGTACAACCAGAAACCTGATGACGAAATCGTTCTACACCTATCAAAGGTTGTCTTCTGGATACGCCCTGATTTGGGGATATAGGTAAGGATCGATGGCGATGGCTTTTCTAAAGTTTGCATTCATGGTGGATGCAATTGCTGATGATAAGATCCGTTGCACAACCAGACCGCAAACCAGTCGAAAGTTTCATGCTCTGATGAAGAGGTTGAACGCAAACCAGCTCTGAAGGTCTCATTCTCAAAAGGTAGGTCTGTCTGAAAAACGTCCATACCTGCCCAATTGAAGGAAGTTTTATACAATCTGGGATAGCTATGAATAATTTCATGGTGTCCATGAACGCTGACTTTATGCCAATAATCCCTCGCCATCCGGACCTTTTTGTCGGTGTCAGCGTTCGATGGGTACGCTTATTCATTCCTCCGTCGCTTGGACACTGAAAGATGCAAAGTATTTGTTTCCCCTGCTGTGATATTACCTACTCCGTTTATCTTCCCGATAAACCGCAGCCGTTCAGTCATCTTCACCCAGCCAAGATTGGGGACTTTTAAGATACTGATGCTTCTGTTTTCCGTTGTGTGGTATCTTTCTGAAAGCCTTTGAATTGCGATTGGTATCAGATAATGAAACCTGGTCACCGCCAATATAGAAACTGCCTTCGTTATCCTTCTTTCTTAAATTGCGGAGAAACGATACCTTCTTCAAATCTTCAGAAGAACTTCTTGAAAGCCTTTCCAAGATTAATAAACGGCTGCATTTGCGTAGCATATTTTGTGACTTCAACGACAAACGGGAACTCTTCTTTCTTGATAGCATTGAACGCTTTCTTCAACCCATAAGCATCTACTTTATCACCTTTCCTTATAACGGCGTTGCCATTCGGCAAGCCCCCAATTATAAGTCAAGGGCGCAACCGAATGCCTTGCGGAAGTAGCTCTTCTGCTTGTTGTTCGGTACAGAGTTCTATCTTATGGGATATGGTTATCATTCTTTTATTCAAAGTTTTTTCGGCTACTGCCTTGTTTACATCTTCTAATAATTTCTTTTGTTTTGTTACTTCTACTTCCATACAGACGGGCAGTTGGCGGAATTAAATTAGCGCATATTTAACTCTGCCAATGGGTTTTTCATTTTTGTAGTTAATATATTGCAGGATTGTAAGTGCGCTAATCTTCCCGATAATCCGGGCAAACAATCCGTCTGTATCTTTCGCATAATTCCTTATAATCATAAACTGGTCACACAATTGCGAGAATATTGTTTCAATTCTTTTTCTCGCTTTGGCAAAAGCTGGGAATGTTGGCTTCCATTCTTTTTGATTACATCTGTATGGTACCTCCAATCTGATATTGGCAGTTTCAAACAGGTCCAATTACTTGCGCACTTATATATCCTCTGTCCCCTATGACTGTACAATTACTACAGTGTTCGATATGATTTTGTTACGTCATATTTCTCACCATCAGCAGCATAAGAGAAAAGTACATAATTTACTTTTTGCTCAGCTTCCTCGATATCAGTGAGATATGCTTCCCAAGTTTCATTTTCCGGCATCGGGTCATGGTAATGGTATTACCAGTCTTTTTACCTTTCAATACAACCTGTTCGGTGGTGACTGGAATAAAGTAAATTCATAGTCACCTTCCATACCGAGTCCTGTAGCACCTACCCGATAGGATCAGAGAAGAAGTGGAAAATTTCATTATAAGTATCTACAGTCAGTGTAGGACCAGCCTGTTCTTTCAAACGGTAGAGACTTGTCGATTTAGCACTGGGATGGGGCGATATCAGCTTTTACCGTACTTCACCTTCTGCAGTAAACGACATCAACGTTATATCCGCCAAAACTCTGCTGAGAAGAAGGATAATATTTCATCAACCATCCGTTCGGTGCCTCAACCAAAATTTTCCGGGCGTTTTCATTCTTCGTGCTCAGCAGATAGTCGATGATGTTTACCTGATAAAGGGTCATCATCTTACCGCCTTCGGCCACACCGAGTACGATGTTGTTGTTTTCGTTATAGGCCGGCGAACCGATAACATGGACGATCTTCGGGAAGTTCTCGCTGATGAACTGCCTGTTGCCCGTCACTTCGTCGTAAACCTGCAGCGTCAGGTGCAGCGTCAGCTTGGCCAGTTTGATCGCCTGTCCGTAATCCGCGGGAGTCAGGTTGTAGTCCATGTCGCCCAGAACATCTTTGAAACGATATTTGAAATCGATGTTGTAGGGTTCCATATAGTTCTTGGCAAGCCATCTGTCGAAATCGTTCTCGACGGTAGGCGAGTCGAGGACAGCACTCGTCTTTTTCAGGTCGTCCTCGGAGCAGCCCGCCAAAACGAACACTCCGAACACTGCCGTCATAAGTAATATAATATTCTTTTTCATCGTATATCCTGTTTTATCGTTAGCATCTGATTATCTCGGGTTAGGAGTCAGGCCTGCGGCAACGACATCCATCGGCAGCTGCATCGCGCAGCGCGGGTCGCGGGCGTGCAGTTCGTCGGTAACGCTTCCGAGCGTGTTGTAGCTGGCCAGCTTGCGACGATAGATCGTAATGCCGTAACGTTTTACGTCGAACCAGCGCAAACCGAGGTGTACGGTCTCCACACGGCGCAGATGCAGCAGCGCATAGCACATGTTGGTCTGCGTGCCGGCTTCGAGCGGGAAAGCCGTCTCGCCGAAAGGTTTCTTCACCGTGGGGTTGGCCGGGGTATACTCCTTCGTGTTCTGCGCCCACTGGTTGACACTGGCTTCGGTGAGCGTCTGGGCGCCGGATTTCACATATTTGCTGATCCAGAGGTTCATGTCGTTCAGAGCCGGTCCGTATTCCTTCTTCATGATGTAAGCCTCGGCGCGGCAGAGCAGCGTCTCTTCGGCCGTAAATGCGGGGAAAACCGTATGCGCGAGTCCCGTCTGCATCACCGGGTCCTTGATCTCGAAGAGATAGGGCGCACGCCATGCGAAACACTTGTCGGCTTTACCGGTATTCATTGAATACGGCGCAGAGTAGAGCGTATAGCTGCTGCCCCATGGAGCCGTCGGAGCGCGGAAGGTTTCGGTCTGATCCAGCCAGTTACCGTGGGAGAACCCGGTGTAGGCATTGTAAGGACCGAACGAAATGCCGGGAGCATCGGTTATCGAGGTCTGCAGCAGCAGATTGCACTTGTGCGAGTAGTCGATATAGTCCATCGTGCGGAGCAGGGTCTGTCCGTCGGCCGACTGCAGTCCCAGCTTGCCGTTCGCTTCGAGGTCGCGCATCATCGTTTCGGGAGCGCTTCCCAGCACTACCTTCGCGGCGGCGATACACTCGTCCCACTTCTGATAGAAGAGGTAGAAACGGGCTGCAAAGGCATAGGCGGCCTTCTGGTTGAAATGGTACTTCGGCACCGAGTAGAACTCGTCGGTGATCAGCGGCAGACCCTCGATCAGGTCGGCGTCGATCTTGGAATAGACATCGGCCAGCGTACCGCGGGTGTATTTGGGGTTGAGTATCGTTTCGGCCTTCTCCATGTAGGGGATGCCAAGGTCTTCCGACGCATACTGCGGATTGTAAGCCTGACAGAACATATTGGCCAGACAGAAATGAGCGTATGCACGGCAAATGAGCGCTTCGCCCTTGGCGGCCTTCAGCTGCGGGGTGTCGGCGCCGCCCAGCTCCTTGATGGCGTCGAGCGCTTGGTTGGCAGCGGCAATCGCCATGTAATACTGACTCCATACGGCCTGAGGCGCTTCGTTGGTAACGGCCGCCGTAACGTCCTGCCAGCGGTAGTACTCTTCCTGTTCGGGTTCGAAGTTCGGTGAAACCAATGCCGTTTCATCGACATTGTCCGATGCGTATTCGCAGGTTACGGGGTAGGTATGTTCGGAATATGCCGAAACCAGCAGACTGGTGATCTTGTCGCTCGAATCGAGTTCGGTTCGGTTGTCCGGCATCTCATCCAAAAAGTCGTTACAAGCGGGAAGCGCCACGAGGGCAGCCGCGAGTACGATTAGCGTGGTTATTTTTTTCGTATTCATATTTTTCAACTTTAGCGTCTGTTATAAACCGATTTTCAGCGTCAGCGTAAATTGCTTGGGCACCGGAACCGCAACACCGCCGGTATTGAAGAATTCGGGATCCTGACCGTTGAGCTTCTTGTCCGCATAGATCAGGAAGAGGTTCGTAGCCTGAAGTTTAAGCGACATGTTTGAGAAACGGAGTTTCTTGATCCAGCGCTTCGGGAAGTCGTAAGTCAGCGAAATTTCCTTCATGCGGATAAAGTCGCCTTTGGCGATTCGGGCCGTAGAATAGTTGTAGGCATTGTAAGCGCGCGAAAGGTAGTTGTCCTTCTTGACCTGACGCTTGTTGGCGATAACCGGAATATCCGTATGGTTCTCATCGCCCGGACGCATCCAGCGGTTGCGGAACTCGCGCGGCATGGAGAGCAGGTCGCTGTAGGATTCGGAGAAGACCGGATCCAGACGGATCACATTGCCGAACGAGTAGGTGATGAAGACATTGAGCTTGAAGCCATAGAGACGGAACATGTTGCCGAAGCTACCGAAATCCGTCGGATCGGCTGTACCCGAATACTTCAGGTGTCCGAGGTTGTTACGCTCTTGGAAGTTGATCGAGGTGGTCGTAAGCTGGCCTTTCTCGTTGATGAACTGCGGGATACCCTCGTCGTTCAGGCCTTGGAAGTCGAACGAGAAGATCGAACGCGAAGGATAGCCTTCCATACCGAAACCGGTGCCCGATACGAGGTCGATGGCACGCTTGTACGACATCAGGTCGGTCACCTCCTCTTTCAGGTGCGAATAGATGAAGTCCGTAGACCAGCTGAAATTCTTGGTTTCGATGTTGCGGGTCGAAAGAGTCAGCTCGACACCCGAAGATTTCAGACCGGCGACGTTACCGTATTTCATCACCTGACCGCCGATACCCTGCGTGTTGATCACACCGATCAGGTCGTGGTTGTCACGCTTGTACCAGTCGGCTGCGAGGCTGATGCGGTTGTTCAGGAAGCCCATGTCGATACCGACGTTCACCTCGTGCTTCTTCTCGTAGGTCAGATCGCTGTTCTCCAGATCCTAGATCGTCAGACCCGACTCGGTAACGCCGGCCGAGGGGCGCCACGGGGTATTGCTCGTAATGACGACGCGCGCCGGCAATGCGTTCGATACATCCGGGTCCGTCAGTATACAAACCACGTTAGCGTCACGGATAGTAGCATCATCCATTGCACGGTAAGCCCATGCCTGGTTAGAATAGTCAGTAATCTTGTGAGCCTGAGTAGTAGTAGAATACTTGTAAGCGCCCAGCACACTCAGTTCTACCTTATTGATAGGTTTGTATTTCAATTCACCCTGGAATTTCATATCTACTACATCCAGATCCATATAGTTATTGTCCAGTTCATGCAAGATATTAAACGGTGCATAGTTACGTACGTAGTATTCATTTCGAGTGCACGTGAAGTATTCAGCGCGTAAGAATACGGGTTGATATCGTCACGTTTACTTCACCACTTATAGGGTCCAGATTCGAGCTTAACGAACCTGGCACGCTGTTTACGGTAAGAAGCGTTACCGATCAGGTTCAATGAAACTTTCTTGGTAATGTTATACAAAGCGTTTCGAGGTTGGCAGTGTAACGCTT
>VOFI01003303.1_pt1 | contig 18565 bp, 38 predicted proteins | sample 5384131 | NCBI WGS metagenome assembly VOFI01 (sample SAMN12384728, study PRJNA508395) | human gut metagenome | isolation source: healthy gut H | host: Homo sapiens
TACAACTGCACCCATTTGATGTGTTCCAAGTCCACCAACAAAAAGTAGGGTATCAACTATATTATAGAGTGCATTGATGAGCATACCAATCATAGTTGGTAATCCAAGAGTTAATAGTAGCGGAATTGGAATACTGCCTAGTAATTCCAATTTTTTGTTATTTTGATTCATGTGTCATTCTCCTTTCGCTTAATATAAGAAATAACTTATAGTACTATAAATTATAGTATACAGAAGATGAAAGTTATAATTACTATAATTATACTATTTTATCAATAAAAAAGGAGGAACTTATGGCAACTTATAGATTTAATTGTATTAGGAATACTAAAGAAAGAATCACTAAGTGCTTATGATATTCAAAATTCGTAGAGTATCGTAATATTTCTAAATAAAATTATACACCATCAATCTATAAAAAGGTTATTCAACTTGAAGAAAAAGGTTATATCAGCCATTGTGTCAAAGTTGGAAAATGCCGAGAAAGCAATCTACTCACTTACTAAAAAATGGAGAAAAGAAATTTGAAACTCTTATGTATGAGATTGCATCAGCATCCTATTCACTATTGTTAATTTATCTAGTCTTCCATTAGAAGGTCAAAAAATCTTGCTTAATACGTATTGAAGACAATATTAAAAACTCTTAAAAATGTATTTAGAAGAAAATCTTGATGAAAAAGTAGCATTATCTGGATATTCCTGAAACAGGTTTAGCCGTTTTGCAACAACAATATATATTAGTGCAAGCAATTGAAACATGGTTAACTGAAATGAAAGCCAAATATATATTGTCATAATCATTAAAATTGTCTAAATGAATAAGTTTGCTCTGAAAAATATGACTGTAAGGAGGTATGTAATGATTGAAATGAGACTCGCAAAAATGAATGAAGCGAAAATGTGTTTTACTTTATTAATGATGCTAGAAAATATCAGAATCAACAAGGTTTTATACAATGGACTGAAAATTATCCAAATATAGATACAGTCATTGAAGATATTCAAGAAGAAAGAGGTTATATACTAAGTTTCAATAATTTACCATTTGGATATCTTTTGCATTGATTTTGCTGGTGAACCTGCTTATAACAATATCAATGGAAGCTGGTTTAGCTCTCATGATTACGCTGTTATCCATGGGATGGCTTTTGGAAAAGAGGGAGAGGAAAAAGGAGCATCAAAAGCAACTCTTCAGCTTGTAAAAAATTATGTATATCTAAAAATGTATTTGCTATTCGCGTGGATACGATCCCCATAATAAAGCAATGCAACATATTTTAGAACGAGAAGGTTATAAATATTGTGGTACAGTTATTTTCCAAGATAGTCCGAAACTTGCTTATGAACTTATTTTTCTAATAGTTTTACAATATCAAGTTTTATCATCTTTAATGAAGATTAAATAAGTAATAGTAAGAAGCAATCTCTTGATTTGAAATTATAGGGAGATTATTTCTTACTTTTATGTTTTGTATTTCATTACGTTTTGAACATAGTGAAATAGTGGGAATATAAAAAAGAAATGCTTAAATACTGAGTAATGATATAATATTAATGATTATTAGTGATTTTATAATTCTTAATATGTGATTAAAATTATGAAGGTCTTATTTATGTGTATCGTGTAGGGATGATTTGATTGACTCTGTAAACAAGTTGTAGAAAAATAATAAAAGATAAAATTTTTTTTATTGTTCTAGGATTTAAGTTTATCATCTGAAAATGTAGGATATAGAGAGTTGAGGTGGAATAATGGATTATCATGTATTTATAAATAGTTTGTTGGAATATTATCAGTTATATGAAAGAGATTAAAAAACAAGCGAATAAGTATATTCAAGATTATGTTATCTCTTTCAATGGGATAAGGATAAGCTGCGTGATGTATTATTTCACTTCACAAAGGAGCTCTGTGGATGAACAAGGATATGATTTTTGTAAGCGTGGTAATGGGAGAATTCCTTATGCATTGGATGTGTTTTTAAGAGACTATCTTTATTCAGAGTGTTTAGAAACAAAATGCCTCAATTAAGATGGTTTTATGAATTATATAAAAATGATAAATTTGGTGTAAATTATGCAAGGAATATGCTTGAAAAGCTTATTTAAGTGAAAAGTGTGATACAAAAACAGTTGAATTATTTTTTTATATGTGGATTGAGATTCTAGCCTGGGATCACATCATTTCCCAAATGGGTGTCTTATTACAAAAGAAGCTATGGAAAATGCAGTGAAACAATGCAAAAGATTATTTCAGAAAAAGATGTTAATGAGAAATTCAGAAAGCAATTAGAATATTTTGAAACGCTTTATATATGTTATTATCAATTTGAAGAAGATAATAGAACGAAGACATTTGAGGATTACTGTCATCAAGCAGATATAGAGTTTATTTGTAATAATGCATACTATTATAATTATTGAGAATTAGATGATTTATGGCTTATATAAAGTGAAAAATATATATAAGTTTATGGAGGAATACTATCCATTCAATCATTGATCATGTTCATATCACAGTTGAGAATTGAGAATGTGCAGAGAACTTTTTATGATAAATTATAGTTTTCATAGAACACATTAGTTTCCAAATATAAAAAATTAGAATTGGATATATGGTTGAAATGTTTGTTTGAGATGATGATTGCCATTCAATGTATGAAGATGGAAAAAACAATTAGTTGATATGGTTTATTTGAAAAAGAAAAAATATTTCATCATACGATGAGATTGCCTATAATACTTTATAGTCAAAAGTAAAAGATATAATTTATTCATTACATGATCATAAATATGTATGGAAATAATAAAGGAGGATATATTATTGAATTACGAAGAGATATTGAAAGCATTTCAAGAAAAAGAATTTCATATAGATGATTATATATCAGTAGTTGTAGAAAGTAAGGATATACGTGAGAAACTTATTCAAAATCTCATAGAACAAACACATATTAATGTTTATTATCGTAGCTATTATTTAATCAATGCAGTTAGTTTAACGAATCCAGAACTCTTTATGAATACTGGGATTTATTTGTAAGTTTGCGTTATCATAAGAATTTTATCATCGTAATATTTTTCATTGATTATTACAAATCTGATTCCTGTCGATAGTCAAAATAAATTTGATAAGATTAAAAAGAGTATTTTTCTCAAATTAAAGATGTTAAAGTTTTGACAGGTCTAGAAGCAATGAAGGATATTATTATTATGAGTCAATATCGTCCTGATTTAGAGGAAGAAATTATTTCATTGTTTTTAGATGAAAATATGATAAAAGATTATACTGATAAGCAAAAGATCGTTTTCATTTTTTTATAGTATGGAATATTTTGAGTCTCTCTTGGATAGAAAGAAAGATGAAAGGTTGTTAGATTTTATCAAGACATGTTTAAACGCTAAAAACACAACAACTGCTAAGAAAGCAAAGCAGATTCTAAAAAAGTATACATATTAATAGGGTATGAACCAGCATAATCAATTGTATGGTTTGAATATGATGAGTTTTATTAGGAAGAAGATGAAGTTTTACATTGTAGTGTAATTGTTCCTAATTTTCAAACATTGTTAGAATGATATTCCATAGGAATTCTTGAAATAAAATTTAAAGATAAATAGAAAGTAAATCTGGAATTATAGAATTGTGAATTTTGTGAATCATATTAGAAAGTGTGTTGGAGAAAATAATGGAAGAAACTCATACATAAAACTTTATTTCAAATGAAATCTTTAGGAATAATAACTTGTGATGATACATATCATTATTGGGGTGATATTATGATTTCATATGAACAAGAATTACAATTACATCAAAGTCAGAAAATGTCAGCCTTTGAAGGTTGGTATTTTCGTGTGGTTGATGATCAGGTCTCAGTTGCTGTTATTATTGGAATAGCTAAAACACAAGATAAACAGGAAGCATTTATTCAAGTGTTTCATACATTATGTCAATCAATGGAAAAAGGTCAGTTATGATATAAAAGATTTTGTATATCAGGAAGAGCCTTTTGCTATATCTATAAAGATTCAATATTTAAAAACATTATATTTATATTGATGATTCAAGATTATCAACAATTATCGATTTAGAATTAAACATGCCTTTGCATATTCAAACAACAAAATATGCACCAACAATTATGGGACCATTTGCGTATCTTAAAAATATGCAATGTAATCATGCGATTCTTAATTTAGAAAGTCAAACACATGGTTACATGAAATATCAAAATCAGATTTATAATATTCAAGGTATTATTTATCAAGAAAAAGATTGGGGAAATTCTTTTCCAAAAAATATATATGGGTTCAATCAAACTGCTGCTTACAAAAAAAAGCAATTCTATTTCTATCGTGTGCCACAATTCCACTGAAATTTTTCCATTCACAGGTATTATAATGGTTATAGTTATTGATGGTCAACAATATCAGATTGTTTCATATTATGGAGCAAGTTATTACCACAGAGAAATCATTGGTGATATCTATTATTTAGTGATTAAACAACATCAGTATAGAATTGAATTCAAAATCAAAACAGGATTAACATTATACATTAGATGCACCGGAAAATGGTATTATGTTGCGTAATGTTGAAGAAAGTTTATTAGGGCAAGTTGAAATGAAGATATACGGAACATCAACAATGTAAGGAGAATCTTTTATTTGATCATTGTGGGATAGAAAATGATAACTTTTTTTGTGTAGTTACTTATCTATTGTAAAATAATAAAACTTAATATAGGATGAAAGAATATATTATGGAATTAAGAACTTATATTGATCATAAGGATTATAAATATTTATGCTTTATAGTGTACAAATCGTATACTATACCTAATAACAGAGTAAAACTCAAATGATTTATGACTTAAAATTCAAAAGGAATCAAAACAATATGCTTTTTGAAAAAACAGATGTTCTATTGGTATTATTAAATGTTTTTGATATAAACTATATGACTAAAAGTTTTAGAAATTAGGATTTTCAAAAGATAATGTCATAAAAGATTCCTTTTTCTTTTCAAGATAAAAATGGGCAACATACCATACGATAGTTACAAAGTCTAACTATTTAAGAAAGTATAATGGACTTCAAGATGTTCAATTATGAACATCTTTTATGTTTTTGCATATTACTGAAGTCCGCATTTTTCTAAACAAGAACATTTCGGTAAACACAGATTTTGTAATGTATTGAGTTTTTGTATATAATACATTTTCTAGTAGCATCACATTGTTAATTGTCATTTGAACAGAGTTATCAATCTCTATGAGTTCACATATGTTATTAGCCATTTTTATAGCGTGTTGCAATTTTTCTCCTTCAGCATTTAAAATATGAGAAAGTGCAGTTTCTTGAAGAGCAATTGATTCAATTAAATCACAGATACTTTGATTAATACAAGGCATACAACAATGATTTGAATGTTGACAGTTGCATCTTTTTGTCTCTTGACACTTATCTGATTGCTCACAATCATTACAAGGACATATCTCTATATTGATTATACAGTGAAGTAAACATGGCTGACATGAGCACTGAGTTGCTAATATAATAAGCTCAAGATTTTGGGAGTCAGAAGTTTGGTTTAAAATAAAGTCATTAATTCTATATTCATGGGGAATACAATATTTTTTTTTTTTTTTTTATGCAACATTTATCAGTTGTAGAAAGACATAAATATTGTTTTCCTTTTGGATTGAATAATTGAAATATGGAATGGAGGAAAAATAGTCAATTGACAATAGTGATTTATGTTCTCATCATCAATGATGTGAACAATTGAATGATTATCTGATAGTTCTAATACAAATTCATTATAAACAACAACTAAAGTATCATGATTTAAATTATATGAAAGATTATGAATTTTGATGTTGTTGTCTTTGGTTTATCTATATAAAAATAATTTATTTCTTCTAAATGATTATTTAATTGATAAATATAATCTTTTTTCTCTTATATCTACTGCAAAGAAACATTGTTTTTGTTATTATAACAAATTGCAGCAAAAAAGGTCTTGAAACATTATGGCTTCTTATAAAGTTGTATTGGTTATCCATTACATAAATCATTTTTCTTCAGGAACTGTTAAATAATAAAATTGACCATCAAATGCCATTCCTTTATAAAGTAAGTGATGATTTTGTGGTAAAGTTTTTATCAATTCTAAATTGAGTATATCCATTTTAATACCTCCAATTTATACAATTTCTTTGATGATATATCACTTTATTATATGAAGAAAATAATGGAAGGTGACTATTTTATACTGAACAATCCTTTTTGTATTTTGCATAGTATAAGATGAAGGATTATGGTAGATTTTAAGCCAAAAAACTTCAACTGAAAGGATTGGAGGTGATTATTATGGGAATGCCAGTTATTACTCCTGAACGGGTTCAAGAGAACAGGCTATTACAGATTTAATAGAATCAGTAGCATTACAGGAAGCAGCCCTTTCACATATCTTAAATGCAGAAGGAGAAAAAAATTCAAGCTGTTGTTGCAATGGAAGGAGTTACACCTGAGGAACTCCTCATGGTTAATAAATCTGTTGAGAATATGACAAATACCATAGCAAGATTAGAAATGCTACTTCAAGCAAAAACTCGAACTTTTTGATTTAGATAGTCCTATCACTGAAACTGTCTCACAATTCAATTTATTAGGAGGAAATAAAACATCTTAACTTCCTTTCAATTCAAATAATAACGAGGAAGGAGGTGAATTATACTATGGCAAATATTTCAGGTAGAATTGTTTTTTGATAGAGATAGAAGTGCAACAATCACATTCGGGGATTCAGGAATATCAAATATTCCTGTTGTTCTACAAAACATTACAACGAATGTAAGATTAACTGTGCTTACTGATACAAATGGGAACTATGTCTTTATAAATGTACCAAATGGTCAATATAGAATTGTTGAATCATATGGAACTACTGGTGGTGTAGCAAGCCCTGGTGACTTTAATAATGCTATTGTAGGAACAATACCGTAAGGAGTCAATCCACCTATTACTTCTGTTATGAATCCACCCATTGGATCAACAAATCTAGATTCATTAACACCAGATACACTTTTAGTAACAGTCACAGGAACTGATTTAATAAATCAGAATTTCTTAAATGGACCTGTCATTTATACACCTATTGAAGAAATATTAGATAACTGTGCAATAACAACTGATGTGAATTTAATAACAGATGCTGATAATGGGACTTTTGAATTTACTGCAGGAACACCAGCCAATACTGGTGCACCTAGTGAACCATATCCAGGAGTAACACCCGATTTCACTTATGTATTGCCTAATCCATCTCAATTTACACCATTAGATGGAGAATACACTGTTCAAAATATAATGACAGATTCAATGAGTTCCACCATTGGTGCCTGGTGGAGAATAGCTGATCACACTGTTGGAAATGAGACTGGTAGAATGATGATTGTAAATGGTTTTAATCCAGGTGCGGTCTTTTTCGAAGTCTTGTTTTGGTTCAGCCAAATACGAATTATCTTTTCACAGCATGGATATTAAATCTGTTTAAGGTAACAGGATATCCTAATCCTGAATTGGGAGTTCGTATTTTTAGATGAAAATAACAATATAATATATGATGCAACTTTAGGAGCACTTATCCCAGTTAATACAAATGCTCCGAATGGAAGCAAATAGGGACAGTTATTAATTCTCAAAATAATACGAGTTTAACAGTTGAATTCTAAGTGAGGGGCCGAGAGGTTATTGGAAATGATTATGCTATTGATGATATTTCTTTAACAGAGATATTAGTTCGTGAATTTATTCCTGTGAAAACAGTAAATAAATCAATTGTTAATGTGGGAGAAACTGTTGAGTATAGCATAACACTCACAAATCAATGTACAAGTCCACTTACAAATTTATCTTTTTCAGGATACAATTCCAGACGTATTAACATTTGTAACAGGAAGTGTTGTTATTAATAATATATCATTTATGACGGCTAATCCTAACGTTGGTTTCGCTTTACCAGATATTCCTGGAGGGGGAAGTGTTACTGTTACTTTTGAAGCAAGAGCTGATTCTGTACCAGCTGTTAATCCAACTCTTAATAGTGCAAATATCACATATTCTTACGCACCAGTAGAAGGTGGTATTCCAGGAGTTTTTGAAGTGACTTCTAATGAAGTTGCTGTAACTATACAAACATTAGCAGATATTTCTGTGATAAAGACGCCAGTCCTAATCCTGTAACTCCTGGTGAACTGTTGACATTTGAAATAAGTATTCATAATGCAGGACCATCATCAGCAGAAAGTGTTACTTTAAATGATACTATTCCTTCATTATTTTTAAACGCAGAATACTCAGTTGATGGTGGAGTCACTTTCTTACCTTGGACAGGGAGTCTTAATATTGGAACGCTTATGAATCAAGAAACAAGACTTATTGCTATACGTGGAACTGTAAGTACAAGTGCAATGTCTTCATTTAGTAATACAGCCACTGTCGTATCTTCTACGCCTGATCCAAATCCAGATAATAACACTTCTACAATTGTTGTTCATATTTTGACAGCAAGATGTCAGGCGATTACAGACATTATTCAATCAGTTGCAATGCAAGAAACAGCACTTTCTCATATTTTAAATGCTGAAGGTGAAAAAAATTCAAAAATTTGTAAGTATAGATGATATACGTTCTGATCAACTATTAATGTTAAATGATTCTGTAAAATCCTTAGTAGGATCAGTTGCAAGGTTAGAATCTGTTCTACAGGCAAAACTTCAAAGCATATCTCATATAGATTGTTAAGGCTAAACAATAATGATTATAAAGTATACTGAATAGGTGCCAACCTATTCAGTTTCTTTATGAATAATTGATACCAGCAAGTTCCATTCTTGAGAAAAGAATAGATTAAGTTATAATTTTCTTGACATTACCATGTGGGGGATAGTTTATACTCTCAATAGAGGAGGTAAATATGTACAAAATTAATCAGTTTTCTAAAATTTTACGGATTAACTGTAAAAGCATTACGATATTATGATCAAGAAGGGATTCTTCAACCAGCTTTTTAGAAATGAAGAGAATCAATATCGTTATTATAATGATGATAATCTTAAAAAAGCACAATTGATAAAATACTTAAGATCTTTTAGATTTTTCAATAATGGAAATTAAGGATGTAGTTGAAAATGTTCACAGTCATGACGATCTTTTATGTATATATTAAATGAAAAATTAAAATTATAGAAACAAATATTTCTAAAGAAAAGAATTTATAAAAAAGAATGAACACACAATTATCAACCTTTCATAACAAAACATGTTGCAATCATTATCAAATTGATACTGTGACAATAGATGAAATACTGGTTGCCTCTATTCACTTTAGAGGTCAATATACAGAACTTGATAAATATGTTCCACAACTTTATAAAGCAGTTAAAAATAACAAAAATGGGTATCATTTTAATTGTTATTTTGATGAAGAGTGTGTCGAAAGTGCTGATATAGAATTATGTGTACCTATAAAAAAAGAGATTGATAATAAGGCCATTCGTTGTAAGATATTACCTCAAGTGAAAGCTTTACGAACTACACACTATGGAATTATGAGACTTTATATTTGGCATATCAGGCAATGTTTGAGTATGTGAATACACATCATATAGAAACATTCACACCATCAAGAGAAATCTATATAAAGGGACCAGGTACAATCTTCAAGGGGAATCCTGATAATTATGTAACTGAAATTCTTTTACCTTTAGAAACAACAAAGGAGTAATGTATGAAAAAAAATTATTGAGGATTTTATACCTCAAGGAGGTAAACATTGTATTACAAATGCACTGAAACAAGTTTCTTTTCTTATTATGATTATCCTATATCAGAAGCTATGATTTTTGGAATTGCATCGGGTTTATCTTTTTTATATTTAAATCAATCTATATCTCCAATGATTAATGGGAGAACGAAAGTATTTGAATTTGAAGAAAATTAGCCAAGCGTCTACATATCACAATTAAAGTGTAAATCTGGTAAAGATTATACACGTATATTTAACATGACAAAGAAAATGATAGATGAAAATCATCCAGTATTAATCTATGTTGATATGCCTTATTTACATTATCTTGGTATGAATCCAAATAGTCATTTTGGGGGGACATGCGGTTGTTTTATATGGATATGATGACGAAACAAGAGAATTTTGGGTTAGTGATAGAGATAATCATGATTTTCCTATTAGAGTTCCTACAGGTAAAGATCAATCAAGACTATCATCTTGTTCATTATGATGAGTTAGAAAGAGCACGTTGTAGTTCACATAGACCTTTTCCAGCTTCATACAAGTATTTGATGTTTGATTTTCATGATTATCAAAAGATTGATAAATTAACAATAAAAGCCATTTTGGAAACTTGTGAAACTATGTTAAATCCACCAGCACAGTTATTAGGCATCAATGGAATTTGGAAATTTTCTAAAGAGATTCTTAAATGGAAACAGTTTAGTGATTATAAGCTACGTACAGCAGGAGTAACGAATTATTTTCAAATTTCTCATGATGGGGAACTGGAGGAGGTATTTTTCGCCAACTCTATGGTGAATTTCTAATTGAGGCTTCATTAATAGTGAATGCTGACATATTAAATAGTATAGGCCAACAATTTATAGATGTTTCACATCAGTGGGATTTGCTTGCTGATGATTTGTGGCAGTTATCTTTAGATGGTGATGTAAGACTCTTAAAAAGATGTCCCAATCAATCCAAGATATTTATATGATTGAAAAGAATCTTTATATAAGACTCCAAAAACAGTTCATAATCTTTAACTAAGGTTTTATTTTTCTTTAGAGTTTTTAGACAAGTTTATTCATATTCATGACAGACTCTGTCAAGTTTACTATGATAAAATAGTTTATAATCAATAGAGAGTAATCTTAGGAAAAGAAAAGGAGCAGAAAATGTGAATATAAAAAAGAACTAGAAAATCAATGATACCTCAAAACATTTTCAATTTAATGATATTGATGTTGATCCTCTATCAATAAAGCAATCATGATTAATGAAGTTGTACCAGCAGATATATCAGGATTTTTTATGGACAATATGATGCAGATTATCTCAAAACAACAATACCACTTTTTCAAAAGCTGGGTATAATGTATCTTCAATTAAGGACATACTTGATTTAGGGGTTTATATCACAAATGCTGTAAAGATACCAAAAACAGAATACACCATTCCAAGAGAAGTTATTGAAGCTAATCTGCTATTTTTAGAAAAGAAATTGCTTTATTTCCAAATGTAAGGGTAATTATGCTGATGGGAGATGTCTCTAAAAAAGCTTTTTAATATGATTACAAAGAAAATAACAAAGAAAAAATGTTATTCCAGCTATGTCTACATACAAACTTAGAGATAGTGAATTCTATTTTAATGATGTAAGAATCATTCCTTCATATATTATGACAGGGGCTAATATACTGATTGAAAAATCAAAATTCCAAATGGCTTCTGAGGATATTCAAACAATGATGAAAATTATTTATATTAAGACAAAAAGGACAAAATCATTTTGTCCTTTAATGCTCCCTCTTTACCCATTAATGAATGACGTGATATTAATCTTGACCCTTTGAACTTTCACAAGTTTTTCAAGTTCTTTTTTGCATCATTAGCAATCCATCTTTGGACTTTATCTCCATCTTGAATCAATTCATATGATAATAATAATGCTTTTTCATGATAGTCAAAATCTTTTTTTTTGCCTATTTCTTTTAAAGCTGTAGAAATTGCTTTTCTTAATATGGATATGTTCATCATGTGAATAATCTCTAATAAAATGAAGATAAGTATCTAAAGTTGAATCAAGGATGTTTTTATTGTGAATCACATCACATGCTAATAAAACAAAAGCTGCTCTTTTGACATAAATATGCTGAGATGTTACCCATTGTGGAATCAGTAACTGATATCCCTTTATCTTGATAATAAGATTTTTACAAAGATGATTACATAAATCCCAAGATATAACATCTTTTATGAGAAGATTAATATCATCAAATGTCATCTGCTTATATTCAAAATCAAAACTGCTAGCAATTTCGCATCATGATATTGGCTTTTCCATAATTGAAAGCCAAGTTGATTTGAATGTCCAATTGTTTTTGCAAGCTGACGAATATCTTGGAGAGGAACGCCTAAGCAATTTAATGCAGGAATTCCCATTTTTATGATATGCGATTTATATTTTTCAGAAGATAAGTTATGAAGTTGATGAATAATGTCTTGATAATTCATAGAGTCTCTAATACCTTCTTTTAAATCATGAATATATGTTTGTTGTTGCTTTTGAGATAGCCTTTCACAAATGGCTTCATATAAGTCTTTTTGGAGTAACATCTTCAGTAAAATTAATTGTTGTGAAACCATCCTTATGATTGAATAAACCAGTCCAATAACCTATCCATACGACTATTTTCCATTTTAAATTCATAACGTTGATAAGGTTCAAATACTGTAATTGTAAATATCGTTGGATAAAAGATCCTTTGTATATTCAATAAATTGTTGATGTGGTTTTACAATTTCAATCTTTGAAATATCACTTCGCCAGGCATAATCTTCAAGTGAAGTGATTATTTTCCATACTGTTTTGATATCACATGCAAATGTTGCTTTAATATTTGTCATGACCATATTTATAACTCCTTTTATTTTTTTATAATTGGCAACCAATATTCATAAATAGCATCTTGAGGATCGCCTTAATATAAACTTCTATATCGGGATATCAGTACGTACTCATAACCTGAGGTTGGTAACCATTCTGTAATAACCGGCGTTCTAAATCCTGAAGAGTTTTATTGCTGCCTTGACCTGAAAAAGACTGCCCACATTGCCTTATCAATTGTATATTCTTCAAATTGTGGATGGGATAGTGTTGAACTTACTGCAATAAAAATATCTCCAGTCGTCGTGATAATGTATACTGACTCCTAATAGTCCTGTTGGCATACAATTGTTTATTTCCATTAATTGTTTTAATGTGCCATCAGCTAAAGCTTGATTCAATGTTTAGGAATCTTTAAGAAATTTTCTGATAGTTCTTTATTTAAAGGAAAACTTTTTCCGATAATCTGAAAAAGATTGTTTATTTTCGATTCTAAAATGGAGTTCTTCTAATCCTTGAATAGAAAATGAAAAATGAAGGGGGTGGAAAAGCAACAAGTTCAATTCCTTCTTTTCTGAGTGTTGAGGGGGCAATTCCATGTATTGATTGAAAAGCTCGATTAAAGGCGGTGGGTGATTCATAACCATATTTAAAAGCTATATCAACAATTCTCATTTTGAGATCTTGTAGATCAACAGCAGCAAGAGACATACGACGTTTACGAATATATTCATTGAGTGATATACTTGTCATATAAATATTTTTTGAAAATGATATCTAGAGCAGTTTGTTATTTTGGCAAGTTCTTCATAATTTATTTCAGTTATGAGATGTTCTTCTATATAATCAATTGCTTGATTAAAACGATCAATCCATTCCATATGTACCTCCATCATCTACTTCTAGTATAACACTTTATAATTAAAATGACCTCTCATTAAAGATATAAAAAAAAGAGAGTTATAGAAAATAAAGAATAAAAGTTAACTATTAGTGATTTTAAAATATGTTATGATTATAAATAAAGAAAGGAGTCGCATGATTCTTATATAGATTATTATAGAATCATCTTAAATATTATGGCAGGCTTAAGAAAAATGTTAGGAAATATTAATGATACAACTCTTGTATCTTTAATGAATATGATTGAAACCCAAAGTGCAAGTACACTAGCAAAATGGGCATTGGATTATGTGGAAGAACATGTACTCATGTTATGTCATCATGCTTTTGTTGAGGATATGAAAATAGCAATCCAGACTTCACGACAATATATCAATTAAGAGAGAACATCTCAAGAATTAAAAAAGTTCTCAAAGATACAAAAGTCATTTTAAAAGATGTTCATGATCCTGTTAATATGGCAGCTATACGTGCTATTTTAACAGCATGTGCAATATATGATACACCAACAAATGCATTGGGATTTACTTTTTATGCAGTTGCTGCAATTGTGTATAGTGAAGTCGGATTATTTGAATCAAAGCAAAAATATATGATCAACTTGCTAAAGAAAAAATTTAAGGACATCCTTTATTCTTTTCAATTGATTGCTGTTAATGATGAAGTCAATCCTGTGAAAGTCAAATGGTATTGTTAAAAAACATTCAGTCGATGAATGTTTTTCTTTCTATTTTAAGTTGTCCTTTAAAGCAAGAAGAGCAGCAAATGGTGAATCTTCAACACTAGTTGATGCCTGTTTTTGTTGTTTTAAATATTTTTGACATCTTGCTTATTTGCCATGTTTTTCTTTGTTTCACGCTCTTTTTTAAAAGCACTCATTTGTTGTCGATAACCACATGTTTTACAGACAAACATTTGTTTATCACCGGAACCAACAAGTTCTAATTTTTTATGACAATTAGGGCATCTTGCATTTGTTACCAAAGATAAAGTTTCACGATGCTTACATTCACGATTGGAACAAATCAACATTTCACCCTTTTTCCATTGACTTTAAGAAGTGGTTGACCACATTCAGGACATTTTTTGTTGTTAAATTATCATGTTTATAAGTTGCTTGACTTTCATTGATTTCTTGAATAATAACTTCTGTATATTGACGAATGTCTTGTATGAATTTTTGTGATTGTTTGTTTTTCCTTGAGCAATTTGTGAGAGTTCTAATTCCCATTTGGCAGTTAATTCCGGATAACGTAAATCATTAGGAACAAGTGATAATAATTGTCTTCCTTTGGCAGTGACATGAATATCTTGTCCTCTTTTTTTTCAATAAGAAAGGTATTGAATAGCTTATCAATAATATCAGCACGAGTCGCAACAGTCCCTAAACCACCAGTGTTCTTTAAAGTTTCATTTAAAGTTTTAGAAGAAGCTTGCATAAATTTAACTGGATTTTCCATTGCTGACCAGCCTCATTAAAGTAAGCAGGTGGCTGTGTTTGATCTGTTGTTTCTTTTATCTCAGTGACTTGTAATGTTTGTTGTATTTGAATAATTGGAAGCGTTTGATCATCTTTCATCCTCATCTAAAGTTTTTCCATAAACTTCTTTCCAACCCATAGCTTTTTCAGTTTTTCCCTTAGTCATAAATATTTCATTTGCTATAGAACCAGTCATTATCGTTTGTTCATATTCATATGCAGGTAAAAAAACAGATAAGAAACGCTTTAAAACCAAGTCATATATTTTGCTTTCTCCATCAGTAAAACTTCCTAACATTGCTGGTTCTTCAGTTGGAATAATCGCATGGTGATCGCTCACCTTGCTATTGTTGACAAAGTGTGATTGTTTCTTTATTCGTTTCTTTAAAATCTTATGAATGATATTATCATAGTCACCACCTCGTGATGCTTCTAATCTTTCTTTAATTGTTTCAACAATATCATCTGTTAAATAACGAGAATCAGAGGATATGTTAAAACCTTTGATATTCATAAAGGTTTGCATAATTGAAAGCGTCTCTTTAGCGGAATATCCATATATCCTATTTGCATCACGCTGTAGTTCTGTTAAATCATAAAAGCAAAGGTGCATAAGTTTTTTAGAGGTTTTTTTCACATCAGTCACTTTTAGTTTGATTGTGGTTGACTTTTTGTGAAAAAAACGTGTTTTTTTGCAGATTGCCAAGTCCACCATACATACAAGAACTTTTTTCCATAATAATCTTGAGATACAAAAAAATTATCTTCTTGTTTTGCAATCATTTTTGCGCAGATTGCCAAGTCCATCTGCAATACTGCGACATCATTTGATATAATGATTCATAATTTTATTCTTTTTAAATGTTTAAAGCCTTCTATAGCTTTATCTGTTTGAGAAATCCAAAATGTTTTAAATTTTATCTTCTCAATAATTTTGCAATCATAGCAATCCGGGTGACAATGTCTTTGACATCCTGACGTTTGAACTCTTCCGTTTTTCCAATCACAACAAGATAATTGTAAATCATCCATGCACTTTTATATTTTTTTATCATGTGAGAGCACGTGTTGCATTAATACCAACAAACCAATCTGCAGCTAATACTAATGTTTTTGACATATCAATCCCCTCATTTCTTTATTCTTTCTATTGTAACACATCTTCTTATCTTTTAAAGAAAAACGTGTGAAGAAGTGTTGATTGTTTTTGTCGAATTATTAAGTATAATTGATAATAAGATACATTGAGATCAAAAAGAGAGGGATATATGAAAAAGGAAAACATAATTCAATTACAGATGTAAAGGGTATAAGAGTTGGACATTGTACTTTAGAAAGTGAACATTTGCATACAGGTGTGACTGTGGTGTTACCTAGTCATGATAATATCTTTCAAAACAAATTGATTGCTGCGAGTCATGTTATTAATGGTTTTGGAAAGACAACAGGATTGCTCCAGATAAATGAGTTGGGAACATTAGAAAGTCCTATTGCATTGACAAATACATTAAGTGTAGGAACTGTTCAGCAGGCATTGGTTCAATATATGTTATCAATTGATAAAACAATCGGTAAAGAGACTGGTACAGTTAATGTTGTGGTTGGTGAATGCAATGATGGTTATTTAAATGATATTAGAGCATGTGCAATTACGCAGCAACATGTTTTTGAAGCCATTCAAAATGCTAATATTATATTTGAGCAGGGAAGCGTGGGTGCTGGAAGTGGCATGTCATGTTTTGAGATGAAAGGTGGAATTGGTTCAGGTTCACGTATTGTGACACTGAATCAAAAAGACCATACTATTGGTATTTTTGGTACTATCAATTTTGGTTTAATGAAAGATTTTATACCTTTTCATCAGGAGTGTAGTTCTGATATTCTTGAGCAGGGTTCAATTATAATGGTTGTGCAACTGATATTCCAATGTCATCACGACAATTAAAAAAGGGTTTGTAAAAGAATGAGTGTACCCTTAAGTCGTTTAGGTTCACATCTTGGGAATGGGAGTGGAGATATTGCGTTGCTTTTCAACAGCTCAAGTGATACCACATCAATATCATCAGGATTTTTTTTGACAATTCAAGAGATTCATGAAAAGTGTATTGATTTTGTTTTTTAGGGCAGCCATTGATGCTGGAGAAGAGGCAATCATATACGATATCTTAAGGATATGATGAAAAATAAATATAATGGGGAGAATGAATATGAAAAGTTATTTATCATGTAGACGAATTAGAAATGGCAAAATGTATAGCAAATGTGAAAAAAAACATGTTATCATATGCGCAAGAAAATAATGAATTATTTGAAATTGAGGTTTAGCAAATAGTATTGCAGTCACTGATTTAAAAAAAAGAGAGTGATATTGAGCATGATATTTTTTGGCGATTGATAATGGTGTTACGGTTGTTTGCATGTCAAAAATGCTTTAAATGCACAATCATTATCAATCATCAACTTATATTTGGTGTATTTGTGGTGAGAGCTGGCGTTGTTGAATTGGCTGTCAAACAAAATCAGGGATTTGCTTTATTAAGCCATAAGGAGAAAATATAGTGAATGAAGAAAAGGATTGGTTTATTGTGGATTAGCTTGCTGTCTTTTGTAGTGAAGCAGAAGATTGTCCAGGTTGTCGCAAAAGTTGGATGTAAAGATAAAGAGTAGTGTCAGTGTTTTCAATGCTGTCAAAAAAGAAAGCATTTAATGGTTGCTTTGAATGCTATAAGTTTCCATGTGATAATATATGCTCAATAAGTTAAGAGTCCGCACATTTGCTAAATTTATCAAGATTTATGGTGAAGAAAAAATGATTAGAGTGCTAAAAAGAGAAATGAGGCAACAGAGGATTATATATTATTATCCTGATGGTGATTTTATGATCATTTTGAAACAGAAGAAATCATTAATTCATTTTGGAAGGAAAGAAATCAATGTTAAGTTTTTTGATTGAAACAAATCATTGATATAGAGACATCCTATATCTTATCATTTGAGAAAAAGATGATTGATTTTAATGCGTGAAATGGTAGATGTAAATATGATAGAAAAGAATGAAAGTCTTGTTTTCAATGTTTGTCAGTTATTAGATTCACATCATAAGATTAAAACAAAAGAACATATATTAGCAGTTGCTCAAAGAGCCAACAATTAGCTAAACAATTTCATGTGAATGAGGATATCTGTTTACAAAGTGCATTATTACATGACATAAGTGTGATAATAAATCCAAAATGATATGAAAAAAAATGGCTATTGAAAATAATTATTTATTAGATAAAGCAGAAGAGAAATATCCATTTTGCTACATCAAATGGTCTCTCAATGGATTGCACAAGATATATTTGATATTTGGGATGAACGTATTTTAAGTGCTATTGCTTGTCATACAACTTTAAAAGCGAGTCCGTCATCATATGATATGATCTTATTTTTAGCTGATAAAATTGCTTGGGATCAAGAAGGAATACCACCCTATCTAGAACGCATTG
>VOFI01002683.1_pt1 | contig 18547 bp, 29 predicted proteins | sample 5384131 | NCBI WGS metagenome assembly VOFI01 (sample SAMN12384728, study PRJNA508395) | human gut metagenome | isolation source: healthy gut H | host: Homo sapiens
CATTTCTGACTTCTGCTCACAGCTCAATCTCTTTTTGGGAGGGCAGCATTCGCTTCTGCTTTTCAGGGACTTGAGCCTGTCCATGATGGAGGACTTTTCGCCATTCCTTCTGCTTTTCGGACAGCCTTTGATGATCCCTCAATCATGCCGTAGTCATCTCCATCGACATCTCCGCCGCCTTGAGGTAGTTTTCCTTCTCAAGAGCTGCCATCCAGCTTTCTTTGCTGATACCGAGCATTCCGCCCTTTGCCGCATGATCGGCAATCTCCTTTGCATCCACGCACAAGCCCTCGGTGTTACCCGAATAGACCCGGTACACCTCGCAGCCCCTTCTCCAAAGCCTTCTCAGCCGCCTCCTGTCCAGTTGGGAAGAACGCCAGCCCATGCGTAGCCGTAGTCCTACCTCAAGGTCGAGAAGGCGGAGTGTGTCATCGTCAAAGCCGTTGTAGACATCATCAAGGACGAGCTTGCCACGCTCATCGACAATGATACAGGCAGCTTCATCGCCGTAGGTATCATGCTCCATCAGATAAAAACTGTGACCGCCGATTTCGTGCTGGTCAATGGTGTGCCACGTCCCGATGTGACCGGCAACCGCCAGACCGGAGGTGTCGGCATTCATCTCAAAGTCCTTCTGCTCGGTTGCTTCCTGCTTCTGCTGTTCCTTCGAGATCATGGGGATCGCAACAATCTTATCGCCCAACTTAACAAACTGCTCCGGAACTTTGAAGAGGTCGGAGAACTCCTGCATCTGCTCTACGGTCAGAGAGCCGAAGCTGTCATCCGTCAAAGATTGAACGCCAGATTGATGAGATCGTCGATGTCGCTGACCTCATCGCACCCGGCTTCCATAATGGCAACGAGCTTTTCCTGATCGCTCAGGGAAAGCTCGTCAATCAAGGAGGCGGTTGAAGGTAGTTGAGCTTATCAAGGCTCTCGTACTCGCCAAGCATCTTCTGAACGCCGTAAATGGGGCATTCGTAGTCGGTGATAAACCACTCTTCGTAGGGCTGACCGAACTCGTCTTGCTTGCCGATCCCGATGCGCTCAAAGACCTTCTGCATCTCTTCCTCGGTGGTGGGGAGCTTCACCCACTCACCGACCAGCATACCCTCGTTGTACTTTCCGAGGTTCGTGACGAAGGCTTCAAAATTACCGTCTAATACGGGCATAGGCATCCTCCTTTCAGTCATCCACCATGCCGTCCGGCGGTCATGGCTTCGAGCTTCTGGACGGTCTTATACATCAGCTCTGCAATCTCGCCGTCCATGTCGTTCAGGGTGACGCTCTTCATATCGTCGATCAGCCGCTTCCGGCTGGACGTGTTGAAGCAGCACATCAGGTTGATTTCTTCCACGGTAAAGTTTTTCATATCAGAGTTCCATATCCTTTCCTTTGTATTTCTGCGGCTTCGGTGTGTGAGGCGGCTGCGCTTTCTGTGCGGATTTCAGTTTGTCACGGATGGATTCACGGGCAGCGGGCTTCTTCGGGATGGTGTCGTAGATGGCAGTCCCGGCATCCTCCACATAGGAGCGGACATACTGAATGCTTTCAGAAAAGCGGATGGGGCGGTTCTTGTCCTCAATGTTCGTCAGCCGGACTTCATCAGCGGCAAAATCAACCGCGTCAATTCTGCACTTGATTCCGTCCACATTCAGTGTCGCACCGACAGGAATGTAATCTGCGGCTTTGAGTTCCTTGAAGGTCTCGCCGTCCTTGCTGAGAAAGACATCTGCGCCGGACTTCCAGAGCTTGTGAGAACCGGCTACCCACGCAGCTTCACGGAAGCCGGTCACCGGCATGGAGGGCTTGCCGCGTACCTTCTTCTCAAGGAGCTTTGTGCCGAGCAGGGGCGCGGCTTTTTCCGCGTCCTTGCCGTACAGCTCAAAATAGCCATTCTGAGCAAAGCAGACCAGCGCATCCAGATGAGCCTTTTTGACTGCCTCATATTTGCGGAGTTCTGCGACGGGGAGGCGAAAGCGCTTCTGTCCTATCTGCCTCCGGCAGTCTGTCACGGCGGCTTTTCTGCTTAGACAGCACTTCCACCAGAGCATCCGCGTCCTTCGGGAGCGTCTGGTGGGTTTTGACGCCGCCATGCTCACCGACCAGAGCCATTGCTGCATCGAAGCTGCTGCGGCAGGGCGCTTCCAGCACATAGCCGTCCGCGAAGGTCAGCCGGTCATGATCCGGCGCAACCGAGTTCTGCGCCACATTTGCAGCCTGTTCCCGGTAGTTGATCTCAAAGACATCCCCGAACACCTTGCCGCGCTTGACGGCTTTCGGGATAATGACGCGGGCAACGCATTCGTCGTAGGTCTGCTCCGCGTAAAAGCGGAAGGTGTTGTGATCTCGCGTTCCCTGAATAAAGACTTGATTTTCATTGAGGCAGTGCGTCCCGTGCGGACGGCAGAACCACATCAGCGTCTTGTCTTCGGGATTCTGGCTTTCGGCGGCGCGGCGGATGATGCGCTTGTCGATGTCGAAGTCTTCCTTGTAGCTGTCTACATGACTATCCACGAGCTTCTGCAGCTCCGCGATGATGTCAACATCTGTGTATTTCTTCATGTGTCTCCTTTCTCACAACTCCATGTCGTGTGTTTTGGATTTGACCGGGGACTTCTTCTCCGGCTGCGTTTTCGCGGCAGCTTTGAGCTGATCGCGGATAGAGGGCTTTTCCTGCTTCTGCTCCTGCTTGACGTATTCCAGCGTCGGCATCAGCTCACGGTAGCAGCCCTGTGTTTTCCGAGCCGCATGACGGCGATGGATTTTGAAGAGCGGCTCACCGTTCTGCGTGACCGTGTTGCCCTCAATCCTGACGCCGTTCCGTGCCAGCAGATTGAAGGAGTGGTTAGAGGAGCGATAGGACGCCCGCATTCCGTCGTTGTTATAGGCAATCTGCCCCTTGAGCGTGTCCATGACGGCGGCTTTGATCTCCTTCTCTTCGGCAGTCAGACGGTGCGCCTTCGGTGCTTTCGCGGCTTCCTCCGGCAAGGAAGCAACGGGGGACTTGATCTCTACGGTTTTTACCTCAATAGAGGTAATCTCATCGCTCTCCCACGCAACGACCTCCGGGTCTCTTTCCTCTGTTTTCTCAGAAGTGACTTCCTTCTCAGGCTCGGTTTGCTGACGGAACGCATCCACGAAAAGTGCCGTTAGTCCGGGATTGGCTTTATCCACGAGGAAGCGCGAGGCGTTTTCCGGGCAGACCTCAACGGTCTTTGCCCACTCCTTGAGGGGCTTCGGAATGCGCCCGTCAAAGTCTTTCTGCTGAATGGTGTTTGCGAGGACATACCGGACGCGCTCCGGAGAGAACTGCTCAAGGACACTTTTTACGGCAGCATCCACATCCAGCCGGTTATCTCCGTAGTTGGAGCTGATCGCCGCTTCAATCGCTCTGCGGCATTCCACGTTTGCAGCGAGAGAAGCACGATATGACTCCAGCTCACCGGCTTCATAGGCGTAATTCGCCGTCTCGCGGTAAATGGGGACTTCCGGCTTTTCCTCCGGAACAGCTTCCTGCTTCGACGGACTGCGCTTTCTCTGCCAGCAGCACCTTGAGCTTGGCGTCAATGCCCTCGATCATTTCAGCCGCCGTCTTGCGGATGGTGTCCAGAGAGCTTTTCAGTTCCTTGGTTTCCTTGCCGGATGACCAACCGGCGATGTAGCCGAAGGAATAGTCTGAGGTTTCAATGCCGTAACGCTGGCAGACGGTGTAGGCAACGCTCTCTGCTTCGACCTCCTTGGTATGCCGATCCTTCTTATCTTCGGGAGATGTTTTCTCATCCGGCTTGACAGCGTGGAGCTTTGCGTGAGCGATCTCGTGAATGGCGGTTTTGACCGTCTGGATTTCACTCATGCCCTCCTGAATGGCGATGCGGCTTTCAACCGGAGAGAAGAATCCCTTTGCACCGCCCGGAATGTCTTCAAAGGAAATAGGGACGGGAGACTCCTGCCTGAGCGCGTCGAAGAACGTATAACCGGCAACATAGGTTGCCTCCGGCTTCTGCATCGCAATGAGCAGCGTGTTGTTGAAGGAATAGTTGTAGAACTTGGACATCGTGCATTCCTTGAACCGCTCGGAGCTCCTTGATGCCCTGTTCCAGCTTGTCCGTGATTTCGCGGACCGCATTTTTGTTTTCAGCCATCTCAAACCTCCATTTCTTAAAAGAAAACCCCGTCTGGGATTTGCTCAGTAAACGAGCCTTTACCTCAGACCGAAGCCGGAGCAGTCGAAGGATGTGTCGGGATTGGAGCCGCCCCCACATACGGATAGAGGTGAGCATCGAACACGAGCTGATACCAGCACCGAGCAAAACGAGAAGGGCAATTCCGACGCCGATCCAGATAAATACCTTCTTGTTCTTCTCAAAGAATCGGACACCTTTTCACCGAGCTTCTTGCCGGTATCAAAGACACGCTCTTTCTTGAGAACCTTGTGCGTGGGCAGCTTTTCACGGGCGGCATCCAGACGCTCATGCGCCTTCTCGGATTTCCTTTCGAGCTTCTGCATTCCACGGGATGCCGATCATGTCCTTGGGCGCAGCCCTCAACCTTGTTGTTGAGAGCCACAGCCTGACCGTTTCTGCCGTTGGGGTTTTCGGGTCAATGAAATCGCCCTGATTGCCCTTTCCGGCGTAGGTGTCCGAGATGTTTCAGCCAGAGCGTTCCATCCGGACGCAAAACGCGCCTGACTTCGGTAAACACTTCCGTCAGGCGCGAGATATATTCTATAAAAACCAGCTCCTTTCTTCGGATTTGAGCGCATATCAGTCGGGTAATACTCGTCCGGCTCGTAGTCCTCATCTTCCGAGATCGTCAATCTCGTCCGCCCAACGGTCGAAATTTCCTCGCTTCCTTCGCCGCCTCACGATAGAGACTCAGGCGGTTCTTTCTCAAAGGCAGCGAAGGCGGGGACGAACTTGCCAGGCTTTCGCGGATTGCCTTCACTTTCTTCTAAGCGGGTGGTCATGATGCGGTAGAGTTGAGTGTCCTTCAATCGTTCCTACCTTCTCATTGACATCGGTGAACATATTGGTCAGGTTGCTCTCGATCCATCCAATCAGCATATCCTTGAGAGCTTGGCGTTCCGCTTGTCATAGTCGGAGAGCTGCCGGTATTTGGGATGCTTCGTGATGTCGTATTTGTTACTGAGAAAAGGTCTCACGCCTCGAAGCTGCAAAATACACTTGGCTCCGTCCATGACGGCGATCTCGTCCTGAGACATCAGTTTCTGATAGTTCAAGCCATAGGAGTTGTTGTTGGAACGGGTTTCTGAGGTGTTGTAAAGGTCGATTGTCTCCTTGCCCAGCACCTCGCTGATTTCCTTGAGCGTGGATTTCTCCTTGCCGCCGAGGAAAAGTGTGCAGTCACAGTTGCCCGTGATGGTGTCCGCCGCATCCTTGTAGATGGTCTTGAGCTGAGACTGGGACTGCAAGATGATTGACGCCGAGATTTCCCGGCTTCGGATGGTGGCGATGAGCTTATCAAACTTCGGGATTTGACCGATGTTCGCAAACTCATCCAGCAGACACCGCACATGGACGGGAAGCCGTCCGTTGTAAACGTCATCTGCCTTGTCGCACAAAAGATTGAAGAGCTGGGAATACATGATTGCCACAACGAAATTGAAGGTATCATCGGTATCGGAAATGATGACGAACAGCGCCGTCTTTCGGTCTCCAATGGTGTCCAGCTCCATCTCATCGTAGCTCATCAGCTCCCGCAGCTCTGCGATGTCGAAGGGCGCAAGCCTTGCACCGCAGGAAATTAAGATCGACTTGGCCGTTTTTCCCGCCGCCAATTTGTATTTGCGGTATTGCTTGACCGCAAAGTGGTCAGGGTCGCGGGCTTCCAGCTCGTCGAACATGACATCCACGGGTTTTGAAGGTCTCATCGTCCTCTCTGGCTTCCGAGGCATTGATCATTTCGAGCAGAGTAGTAAAGTTTTTCTCGTGGTCGGGTGCCTCGTACCAGATGTAGCCGATGAGGGCTGTGTAGTAGAGCTTTTCTGCCTTTACCCAAAAATCTTCGCCGGACTTATCGCCATCTCCCTTCGTATTGACGATGATCGTATTGACCAGCTTGAGGATGTCCTTTCACTGCGGATGTACGCGAAGGGGTTGTAGTGCATGGATTTCCGGAAGTTGATGGTGTTCAGCGACTTGATGACATAGCCGCCCTTTTCAAGCATTTTGCCGCACTCCACCAGCACCGTACCCCTTCGGGTCAGTCACAACGTAGCTGCTGTGCATCTGCATCAGGTTAGGTTTGACGAAAAAGCGCGTCTTGCCTGAGCCGGAACCGCCGATGACAAGGATGTTCTTGTTGCGGGCGTATTTCGGCTGCTTCGGACGGCTGTTCATGGTCAGGAACTCCGTTTGCGTCAGGATAACGTTGTTGGAGAACTCCGGGTCCATGTACGGCTTGATGTCCTCCGACTTGCCCCATCGTGCAGATCCGTATTCTTCGCCCTGCCGTAACTTCTTGCGGTTCTTGCCCTTGACGTAGACCGCCAACTTGAGCAGCGCACCGGCAAGCACACCGATGAGCAGATCAACGGGATGAAAGCTGGGCAGCGGATTTGCGAAGGCAGTGCCGAACACGGCAAATCCGTTTGTCAGCCTGTTGATGAACGCCGTGCCGGGTGCAAGTCGGAACACGGCGGCAATCTTATCCGCAAAGTAGAAGGCGAAGACATACGGGAGGTTCAGAAGAATGAGCTTCTTCACATCGGGTTTGTTCACAGCTCCACACCCCGATTCTTGGTCTTGACCTTGACTTTCTCCTTGTGCTGCGCCTTGCTCTGTGCTTTCTCCTGATCCAGCTTGTGCCGGATGGACGGCTGTTCCTTCTGCTTGACCGTCTTGGCGGAGAACGCCTTGAAGGCGGCGGTCATTACATCAACGTCCCGTCCCTTGAAGAAGACAAGATAGCTGGGCGGCTCAACGGAAACGTCCTTCTTGAGCGCAAAGTCCAGACCGTATTTGCTGGCAGTACGCTCAAAGGACTTGATGTTGCCGTCCGTCACTTCAATGTTAGAGATGGCGGCGTTCTGGCTCATCAGATGCTTGATGGACTGCTTGCCGCGATAGGTTTTGGGCTGCTGCATCTGCTTCTGCGCCTTCTCGATCTCCTGAACGAACTTGTCCAGTGCCTTTTTCAGCACTTCGGCTGAGATTTTGCCGCCCTTGATCATGATTGCAACAACTTTGGTGTTGACTTCATCCTGCATTGCTGCGTTTACCTCCTTTCCTTGGAATGATTATGGGGACTGCTGTCACAGCTAAGGCGGCACAATCCGGCGATAGATGTTCTTCATGTCTGACCTCCTTTTTTCATTTTTCTGCCAATGATACAAGTCCTCATAGGCAGTCTTCATCATAGTTGTAATCCCGCCCGTAGAAATCATGGTTGACGAGCGCGGAGTAGTAATTGTCTATCGTCAGAGAAGCGTTGTAGAGAGCCGTCAGAAGATACGCTTTGATATTGCGGATGTCTGCCGGGTTCTTGTTCATGACCTCAAAGACGTACTCAATGTGGCTGCTGTTGAGCTTGAGAAAGCGGGATTTGACCACTTGTTGCGGCATATCCTCACCGTTGATACGGATGGTCGGGCGGTAGAGCAGACGGCATCCAGCATGATGTCGATCATCTCTTGGAAGCGGTCGTTATCGAACTTTGGATCCTGACAGAGAATGTCATAGTCAAGGTTTTGCCGGATAATCTCTTCATACCTGTTTCGCTCATCCATCCTATCCATCCCATCAAGATTGATGGATTGATTGTTCTTTGAGAGAGTTTTTCTTTCTTGAGTAATTACTTGATCAGTACTTATTTGTGCGGACTTATCCCCACATGGATTATCCACGTCTGGATTATCCACATCGGGATTTTCCTATGTGGTTTTTCCCTGTGTGGCAAACCTGCTTGTGGAGACTCGTATATGTCAAACTCTGTTGTGACAAGTCTGCCCTTATCATCTCTTGATCTGTGACGGACAAGGTAGCCGTTTTCCTCAAGTTCCTTGAGCGTTGAGAGAATGGCGTCGGGACCTTCCTTGCAAATAGCAGCCAGCCCGCGGGTGGAAAACTGCCAACTATCATTGAACGACAGCATTTTTGAAAGAAGACCGACCGCTTTGAGGGATAAGTTCTTATCTCTCAGATGGATATTGCCCATGACCGTGAAGTCACGGGTTCTATTGTTGCGATGGAAGGACACATAATCCTGCCAATCCGCTGGGGTGTTCTGCGCCATATAAGCGCATATAGTGAAGGCGAACCACTTCCTTGCCCTTGGGGGTGAAAAAAGGTCTGAGAGCCGGTAAAACGGTGGTTTACAAAATCACGGACAAAAAAGTCCCTCGTTGCTCTTCTTGTTGTAGGGAAGAAGCTGATTTGAGGAGACCGGAACATATAGCCTTCCGCGAGTAGAAATCTGACAAATATACGTTCAGGGATTTTCAGTTCCTTCGCCGTCGTTCTGATATTGGTGCAGTCATAGGGATTGACGAAGGCGTCGTAGTAATCAGCCTTTGGTTTTGCGGCATTCAGTTCCGCTTCAAGCGCATCAGCACGGTCTTTTTCCCGGAGCATTGCCTTTGCCAGCGTATAGGTAAACGTCGGATCCTTGCGGATACGTTCCAGCACAGAGTCCGTCATATAGCAGCCGGTCTTGCGGATCATGGGGATGACATCATGCGTGATCCAGCGTTTGAAGGTTTTGGCTTCGGGCTTGCGGCTGCTCAGAATAAGCGTGTAAAGTCCGGGTTCGTTCACCACCGTCATGTTGGGATTGCCTCGCTTATTACCCTCATTTGAAATGAGGGTAATCATCTTCTCATCTGCATCCAGCCGTGAAATGGCTTGAGAGGAATTGCCGATCTCCAAAGCCCTGCACGTCTACCGCCACAAACCACGGCTCGTTTTCGATCAGGGCTGTTCGGATTTCTCCAAACTGTTCATTCTTGAAGACTTCGATTTTGTTATCCATGACAGTTTTCCTTTCCGGCATCAGATGTGCCACTTTGATTTTGAGTGTAGAAACGGGATTGCAGCAGTAGGGACACTCTGCAAACACGCAGGACTGATATTTCCAGAAAGGGCGATGAAAGCGGCAAGTACGGCATTCCGGTATAATGCCATCGCAGCCGCTATCGAAATGGGAATACGGCGTTTCCTGCATCAAGGCGTCAAATGCCTTGGCAAAATCGTTTGTGTTCATTGCTTTGACCTCCAATTTGACAAAAAATAAGCCCCGTCATTGTTCTGCTATGCGCAGTGCAATAACGGGGCTTTGCTGTACGAATTATTCTGTTGTATCAAGTCTATCAAGAAAACTTTTTGATGAGCAGCGTGTGCTTCCAAGTTTTTCGTGTAATGTCGAAGCTGTACTGAGAAACGAGGAAATCTACGAGGCTGATCTTTGGTATAAGGAACTTTCCGGAGATATTGAATGATTTGAGCTTCTTGGCGTTGCACCAGCGATAAAGCGAAGTATCGCAGTAGCCGATTGCCTCAGCCACTTCAACGATGGTCAGCAGATCACCGTACTGACAAAACTCGTCTTCCATGTATTTTCGAAAGCTGGCTCGTTCCTCTTCGGACAGCCTCGTCAGTTCATTCCGATAGGTGACACGCGAATTGTAATGTCCTGACCGTTCCTGATACCAGCGATCCGGTGCGCGGTAGACCTCCGGGTGAAGCTCCCGGTCAATCAAATAGAAGATTATATCGTCGGTGCGGATTGTGTACCGGCGAGTTTTCTTGCCCGTATCTTTGCACGGGACTAAACAGTTTTGCAGAAGGTGCAAAGCAGTTGCTTTGCTGATATGGGCGATCTGGTAGAACTGATCTTTCGAGACCGTCTCAGGGTATTTGCGACGGATGGATTCGTAATATTTCATGCTTTCAGTCATGCGGATAACCACCTTGATTTTGATGTTCGGTATCGGTAGGTATCATCTGCATTGGACTGTGATTTCTCCCCGAGTTCTCCCCATCTTCTCCCCAACGGGCTTTTTTCTCCCCAAAACCGGATTTCTTTCGAACTCCTTGCTCTGTCTGGGCTTTCGGGATTTTCAACCTTCGAGGGCGGAAAAATGCTGATTTTTCAATGGTTTGCAAACTCTCGCATTGTCCGTGAGTTTCCGCCGTTTTCCTTCAAAGTCCGGATAGCGACTCTAACTCGAAATCAAGTTGTCCGCAAGGGCACGTGGGTTCGAATCCCACCGCTTCCGCCATGGGTGAGTCCTTATAGGACTCACCCATTTTTTTCATAATTTGTAAATTCATTTTGAAAGTTGTACAGAAATTTACAACTTTTTTTTTTTCCAGCCTATATGTAGAAGCCTGATTTTACATGATAGGAGGAAATATGATATATTACAAACGATATACGGGAAAGCTGCTTCCGCAGAAAACGGCAGAGCAGCCAAGCTGGGTCCAATGGACGCACCATTCAGAGGGCAAAACCCACTGTGAGGAATGCTTAATGTTGGATGGTTGTTGGTTTCAGGAAGAAAATGCTCCGTCTTGTCCACATCATCCATACTGCCACTGCACATTAGACCCGATTCCCTATGCTGTGGTTTTGATGAATACAACATCATATAGCGATTACAGCAAATTTGATCCCTATCTATTTGACCCAGAAAATACATATAGACATGGAAAAAATCGAGCATTTGAAAGTTGGGGCTATTCTGCTTCAGATTCTACGTGGCTTAAGAATCAAAGTGAGAAACAGGCACTTGAAAAATATCTATCCGGTGACTATATGTTAGGAAAGTTGGATAGACGAGGCTAGCGAATTGATATCAGAGTTACGATTCCCAGAAAAGGCAAATCAGGCAGCGTGTCATTTATTACTGGATGGATGCTTATGCTGAACGGAAAACTCAAATTGAATACGCCGTATGGGGGAAAATAAAATGAAGATGATGGATTGCGTAGAAGTGATGGTAGAAAAAGATAGCTATGCAAAAGAAGGCGTTCACAAAAGGGAATGCAAGGGGTTGTCTGGGAGAAGGAGCCAAAAGACGGCTGTTGGGTCGTCCTCTTTCCTCAATGTGGAGATAAGGAAGATATTGCAGACCTCTACATGAAAGAAGAGGATCTGAAATTGATTCCTGTTATGTCTCCAGATGTAAATGAGCAAATCAAGGCGCAATTTGAAAAAGAAGCCGATCAGACAAAATCATTTGCCGAAAAGCTGGATGATCTTTCTAATTATCGTATCTAATGGGATAAAAGCCTCTTGCTTGCTGCGCTAAAACCATTGATATGACTGGATTTTTCCAAGTCCTATAATTACACTCCGACCACGTCGGAGCAAGCTTTGTATCGCTTGCTCCGACTTTTTTACAAAAGTCAGAGCGCACTCACGCCGCTGCTCATCCTTTCCAAATCACAACCGCTGCGCTGGGTTGTGATTTGGTATCGCCGCTTCGCGGCGTTTTTTAATTTTATAGAAATATCGGTTTTGACCGTCCTTTGCAGAAATCCCTTGAAACGAAATGGTTTCAAGGGATTTCTTTTTTAGCTTTACAATTTATGCTACAGTTAGTAAAAATATTCTATGATAAAGAAAAAATGGATAAAAACATCGAAAAAACAACGATAAAAATACAATAAATCGAATGGTGGAGCATGGCGGCCGGGAGATTTTGTCGAAAGGTGCTATGAGCACCACACCGCATACTTCTGAGGTGAAAATCATGATCCACTATTATTCCCCTCAAAGACCTTATCGCAAATTGAGAAAATTAAGAGAAAAGAGAACTATTTGTCTGAAAGCACATATGCGAGATTGACGCTGCTCCGGGGAACAATCCGGCCAAACAACTTTATCATTGAAAAGGTCACGATCCAGTTGAAAGGGTCGTGCCCTTTTTTGCGCCCAAACGACAGGAGGCAGAACATGAACTTCGATTATTACTATGGCGACGAGAGCAATCAATTTGCTTTCTACCGTATTCCCCGGCAGCTCATTACCGGGGAGGCGTTCAAAAAGTTGTCCACAGACGCAAAACTCTTTGTACGGCCTCCTGCTGGACCGCATGGGCCTGTCCGCCAAAAACGGCTGGTATGACGATATGGGGCGTGTGTTCATCTACTATACTCTGGATGAAATACAAGAGGACCTGAACTGCGGCCATGAAAAGGCAGTCCGGCTCCTGGCAGAGCTGGACACCGGCAAGAAAGGCTTCGGCCTCATTGAGCGGGTCAAGCAGGGGCAGGGCCGCCCCACTAAGATCTATGTCAAACGCTTCACCACCCGCGCCATACCGCCGCAACCCGCTGCGCCGCAAGACATTCCCAGACTTCCGATTTTCGGAAGTCAAGACTTCGGAAAAGCAGAAGTCAAGAGTTCCGAAAAACAGAAGTCAAGACTTCCGGTTATCGGAAGTGCAGACTTCCGAAAATCGGACACAAGTTATATTGAGTCTAATCAGACTGATCTCAGTCAGCTTTATCCATCTATCCATCCATCTGCCACAGTCCCGGAGAGCAGATGGATAGATCGAAGCGAGTGCCGGAGAGAAGTGCAAGAAGCAATCGAATTTCCCCTTCTCTGCCAGCAGTTTGGTTATGAGGACGTGGAAAGCGTGACAGAGCTGATCGTGGACACGCTATGCAGCACCCGGCCTACCTTTCGCATTGGAGGGGCGGAAATGCCGGCCGAGCAGGTAAAAGGGCGGCTGCAAATGTTGGACAATGGCCATTTGGAATATGTGTTTGACTGCATGAGACGCAACACAACAGAGATACGTAATATCCGCGCCTATCTGTTGACCGCCCTATATAACGCGCCAGTCACAATGAGCCCCTATTATCAGGCGGCAGTCCAACATGACTTTTCCTATCCACAGCGGGAATGAACAGGAGGAGTAGTCCCTATGAGCCGTTATAAAACAAAAAACTACTCCAACCGCCGGGAATACCTGGACTGGCTGGCGGAGAGGTACGGCGTGGACAGGGCCGATGTTGTGCTGCTGTCCTCGATCCTGGGGACCGACCAGGACTTTGACGGCCTCCCGTCCACACTGGCCGACCTGTCCGCCGCCAAGCACACCCAGGGGGCGGTTTTCCCCACGGATCGTCCCAAACGAGCAAAACTCCCCTCAAATTGAGGGAAGTTTTCAATAAAACGCCACGACATAAAGGAGGAAAACGACTATGGCAGACCCCAAGAAAAACCCTTTGATCGGGCGTTCCGCGCCCCGGTCCCCGGCGCGCCGCCGGACACACCCGCGCCTCCAGAGGCGGGAAAACCGCCTGCCGCTGGAGCCGCCAAGCCTATCGACGAGAAGAAAGGACAGGAGGCCCCCAAGGCCCTGTGAGCACTACTCCCAAGCCCGCTGATGGGAAGAAGGAGCCGGAGGCTCCCAAGGCCCCTGCGGACACCTCTGCCAAGCCTGCCGATGGGAAAAAGGAGCCGGAGGCCCCCAAGACCCCTGCGGGCACTACCCCAAGCCTACTGATGGAAAGAAGGGAGCCGGAGGCCCCCAAGGCTCCCGCAGACCCCCTCACCAAGCCTGCCGATGGGAAGAAGGAGCCGGAGGCCCCCAAGGCCCCTGCGGACACCTCCGCCAAGCCTGCCGACGGGAAGAAGGGGCCGGAAGCCCCCAAGGCCCCCGCAGACACCCCCGCCAAGCCTACCAACGAGAAGAAGGGACAGGAGGCCCCAAGGCTCCCCCTACGGACACCTCTGCCAAGCCTGCCGACGGGAAGAAGTCTCCTGTGTCTGATCCCAGTAAGCCCAAGGACGAAAAGGAGCAGGAGCCACGATCCCCCGACCTGCGTTTCGTTGCCCTCTCCAAAATCAAACCTTTGCCCGGCACCTATGTCAAGGACGAACCCCGCAAGGATTACAGCGGCCTGATCGCGGACATTAAGAAAAACGGCCTGCAAAAGCCTATCATTCTCCGCCAAAGTGAGAAAGAGGGCGAGTTCCAGCTGGTAGACGGCTTCCATCGCTGCAAAGCGCTAAGAGCAGGCGGGGATGCTGGAGGTCCGGGCAGATGTGTACGAAATGACCTTAACTCAGGCAAACGAATACCGCAAGGGGCACCGGGATAAAGCCGCTCATGCCGGTCCCCGGCAAGCTGCTCCCTTATCCCCCAGAGGAGCCCGCCAAGGCAGACAAGGCTCCGGAGCCCCCTGCTGGGAAGGGCCGGAGGATGAGGAACTGCCCAAAGATCTGAAAACCCCCTGACCAGGAGGGCACGGTCACGACCATGAAGGTGGCAAATATCCGGCCCTTTGAAGGGCACCCCTTCGCAGTCCGCGACAACAAGGATATGTGGGACCTGGTGGACAGCATCAAGAAATTCGGCGTGCTGGAGCCGGTCATGGTCATCCCCCATAAGGACGGCGGCTATGAGATGGTCTCCGGCCACCGCCGTATGCGCGCCTGCCAGTTGGCCGGGATCGAGGATATTCCTGTTATCGTCCGCAATCTGGATCGGGACGAGGCCATCATTTCCATGGTGGACTCCAACCTCAAGCGGGAGGAGATCAGCCCCATGGAGAAGGCCCGCGCCTACCAGATGAAAACCGACGCCATGAAACGGAAGATGGGCCGCCGCACCAAGGAGGAGATCGCGCAGGACGAAGCTATGGGTATCAAGCGCATGAGTGCCGACGAGGAGCTGGCCCAGCAGGTGGGCGAGAGCCCCGCCACGATCCAGCGGTACAAGACCTTGAATAAACTGGTCCCGGAACTCCAGGACCTGGTGGACAAGGGGAAGATCCCGGTCAACACCGGGGCGGATATTGCCCAAATGAAGCCCAAGGAGCAGAAGGTGCTGGCGGACGCTATTCAGAAGGAGGCTAAAGTCCCCTCCGGCACCAAGGCCAAAGAGTTGAAGAAGGAGAGCCAGGCCGGCAGTCTGACCACTGAGAAGATCGAGCAGGCCGTGGCCCCCACCAAGCGGGAGGAAATGCCTCCGCTGAAGGTCACAATGCTGGAGGAGGACCTGCGGCCCTTCTTCCCTGATAAGCGCACCACCATCCCCGACGTGAAGCAGGGCATCCTGGAGGGCTTGAAGCTGCGTCAGACGGTCATGGAGCGCCAAAAGGCCAAGGCCGCGGCGGGAAAAAACGTAAAAAAGGCTGAGACGCCGGTGAGGTGAACAGGATGAGCGGAAAACGAATGTGCCAGAGCTATGAGATCATCGACAGCCGCCGGGTGGGAGATACCGAGGTGGTGCTGGGGTACAGCCCCACGGAGGTCTCCCCCTACGTCACCTGGAAGTGTTATGCCTACGACAATTTCCAGGGGTACAACTATGGCCGTTATTTCGGAGACGAGCAGGCCGCCCGGAAGAATATGAAACAGCGGGTGGATGAACTGAGGGAGGAGCTTCCGCCCGGACACCCGGACTGGAAGCCCCGGCGGCACAGGAAAGACCCCGGCATGGAGCGGTAACGTACCATGTTCGGGGCTTTTTTTTATATTCAAATGTTCCCCTCAATTTGATGGGACTCTCCGGGGAGGTGTGAAAAATCGACTTTCAAGAGCGTATGGAACGTGTGCGGGCGCTGACGGATCAACTGGAGGCCGGTATCACCGGCCTGTTCCAGAGCGGCCAGTACGCGGCCTATCTGCAATCCCTCTCCAAACTGCACCATTACAGTTACGGCAATATTTTTCTCATTAAGCTCCAGTGTCCGCACGCCTCCATGGTGGCAGGGTATGGGGACTGGAAACGGAAATTCGGCCGTCATGTCAAGGCGGGCGAGACCGGCATCACCATCCTGGCCCCCTGCCCTTACTGGGCGCGGGATGAGGTGGAGGAGACCGGCCCGGACGGGCAGACCATCAAGGAACAGAAATGGGTGAAAAAAACTGGTTTCACCACGGCTACGGTGTTTGATGTCAGCCAGACAGAGGGACGGGAACTCCCCAGCCTGGGCGTTGAGGCCCCTGACGGGCACCGTGGAGGGCTATGAAAACTGCTGTCCGCCTTAAAAGCCATCTCCCCCGTCCCTATCAGCGAGGGCCTCCTGCCGCCGGGCGTCCATGGGGCGTACTACCACGCGGAACAGAGGATCACCCTCAGCCCCGGCATGAGCGAGGCCCAGACCATCAAAACGCTGGTCCATGAGATCGCCCACGCCAAGCTGCACGCCCTCCCGGTGGAGGGCGGGATCATTGTAGGGGCCCATGAGAAGGACCGGCGCACCCGCGAGGTGGAGGCGGAGAGCGTGGCCTATACCGTCTGTCAGTACCTGGGCCTGGACACCAGAGACTACTCCTTCGGCTACATTACCGGGTGGAGCAGCGGCAGAGAACAAAAGGAGCTGCGCGCCTCCCTGGAGTGTATTCGCAATACCGCCGCGGAACTGATCGACGGCGTTGAGAGCCGCTGCCTGGACCGTCCGCCCCCGGAGCCTGTGCCGCAGAGCCAAAAGAGGCGTACCAAGGGCAGGAAGAAGCGGGCCCGGACCTCAAAAGTCCCCTCAATTTGAGGGGAGATTTCCAAAACCATTCGAGGAGTGAAGCAGCATGGAACATAACAGCCGGATGAAGGAGATTACCGGCAATCTGAAGCAGGATGTAAAGGATCTGCTGGGCGAGAGCGCCAGCCTGTTCACCGGCTTTTTTCAAACGAGGGGCTTGTACGGTCCGGGCGGTGGCGGACAAGTGGAAAGCATTTGCCCACGATATTTCCGCCGCTGTGGACGACCTGATGAAGCCGCCCTTCGCGGAAGGCGGCGGCCCGGAGGCCCCAATGGTCAACCTGGATTCGGAGGGCGAGCCTATTGTGACCATCACGGAGAGCATGGATGAGCGTTTCCCACTGGCAAACAGATGTCTCTCTCCCAAGCGGAGAATTATGTACGCCAGGTGGATCAGGAGTACCGGGAGGCTGAAACGGACGCCGCAGGCGGTCAAGGTGAAGATCGACTATATGAAAGACGGCCGGACAGACCGCTACTGGCTCCCTCTGGAGATCGGGGCGGGCGGCTCCTTCTGGAACAGATGCAGACCCATATCGGTGCATACCAAGACGGGCAGGCACGGGTAAAACCAGTTATTTCAGAGTGTGCCGCAGGAATACCGCACGGTTTTACAGGAAGAATTGACGCCTTTATCCATCAAAGTGTCGATGAGCTCCCGCGGCCTTCTGCCCTGTTTCCAGCGCCATTGTCAGGCGGCGGACCTGGGAAAGCAAATGGAGGAGCAGGCGGCCCTTCTGCCGGAGGGGGAGCAGTAAGCCTTTCGCCCGCTGTTCAGCAGATCATGAAACGCCTGCATGAGTCCATCAATATGGAGAAAAACGCAGGAACAGCCCGCAGTCCAGCGGGAGGCCCCTTCTGTGGAGAGCCTATTGTCTCCGCAGGAGGACATGACGCAACCACCCCAGGAGAGGGAGGCGGGACCCGCCCCGCGCAGCCCGTCCGTAAAGGTCCGTCTGCAACAGCTTAGAAAAAGACAGAAGGCCGGCACCCGTTACACAAGTCGAAATGGCTCCTCCCTGAGCCCGGCAGACCTGCCAAAAGCGAGTATGACGCCAGACGGATGCAATGGGAGGCTCAGGGAACGTGCCATCCCAAAGCCAAAGGCCAGGCGGCCCAAACCGCGAAAAGGCCCGGAACGTTGAGGGCAGAGCGATGGAACAGCAGGAACTTTTACCGCTATTACTCCACCCAGCGGCCCGTGGACATAGGGACCTATCCCAGGACCCGGATAACCCCTGACGGGCTTTCTCAATTACGATGAGCGTACCAGCGTGGAGCACGGCGCGTTCCGGGCCTGGGGGGAGGTCATTTACCGCTACCCCCCTATGAACTGCGGCCATCCGTGGGATCAAATATAGGCCCAGGTGGTGGGCACCTGGGAGGTGCGGTATGAACTGCGGCCATCCCGGTAAGTTTGTCGCGGGCAAGCGCGTCACCCCGGAGGCGCTTTGCCAGACAATACCGGCTGGCCTAAGACTATCCCTTTGTTTACACTCCGCGGCCTGCGGCTCAAAAAGTCCCCTCAAATTGAGGGAAGATAACAGAGGACGTTATGTATCACATCAACGCAGCAAAGGAACGGCTCAAAGCCGGTAAATTTACTTGGTGCCCGGCCTGTTCACGATCCATCGGGTGGACCGTGCCACACCCCCCCCGCATGCACGTTCCCCTATGAAATGCAGAGCGACCCCAACGACTGAGCTTCAGCCCTGCCTGCTGGGGGCGGCATATCACGGTGGAGCACTTCGGCACTGCGCTCACCGCCAGCCCTTCTCCTCTCTGCCGCCCAGCGGCTATCTGGACCTGGCCCCCGGCGACTTTGATGACCGTCATGGCGAGGAATACCTGACAGCGTGGGAGTTTGAAGCCAAGTATCTGGACCCGGACTACCAGCCGCCCCCGGCCGTGCGCCCGGAACAGCGGCGGCACAGCCGGGCAGAGGATGGTGCAGCCGGTAAGATGAGAGGCAAATATTAAATTGTTCCCTGTTTTGGACAGATTGTGTGGACCACCCCCTCCACCCCCGCCAGCCTGCCCATCCTTGACACCCAGGCGGCTGTGTCGGAATACGAGATGGA
>VOFI01003991.1_pt1 | contig 18543 bp, 30 predicted proteins | sample 5384131 | NCBI WGS metagenome assembly VOFI01 (sample SAMN12384728, study PRJNA508395) | human gut metagenome | isolation source: healthy gut H | host: Homo sapiens
ATGGTGAATATGGTATTGTCGTAGATGCAAAAGTATTTGGAGACGAACACCTGGAGTGTCAGTCCGTAAATTTACATCGCACAGAAGAGAAAAAATTTCCGTTGGTGATAAGATGGCCGGACGTCATGGTAACAAGGGTGTTGTTTTCCGTGTACTTACCGGTTGAAGATATGCCATTCCTTCCAAATGGACGTCCTCTGGATATCGTGCTGAATCCACTGGGTGTGCCTTCTCGTATGAATATCGGACAGGTGCTCGAGATCCATCTAAGTCTTGCAGCAAAAGCACTTGGATTCAATATATCAACTCAACTCCTGTATTCGAGGTGCAAACGAGACGATATCATGGATACACTGGATCTGGCAAATGATTATGTAAACCTTGAATGGGAAGAGTTCGAAGCAAAACATGAAAACAGAGACCACAGAGAACTCTGGAAAGGGGTACCGCTTTCACGCGATGGAAAAGTAAGACTTCGTGACGGACGTACCGGAGAATACTTCGACAGCCCGGTTACAATCGGACACATGCATTACCTGAAGCTGCATCACTTAGTAGATGATAAGATTCATGCACGTTCTACAGGTCCTTACTCATTAGTAACACAGCAGCCTCTGGGTGGTAAAAGCTCAGTTCGGTGGACAGCGTTTCGGAGAGATGGAGGTTTGGGCTCTTGAGGCTTATGGTGCTTCCTATACTCTTCAGGAAATCTTAACTGTGAAGTCTGATGATGTAGTTGGTCGTGTGAAGACTTACGAAGCAATCATCAAGGCGATAACATCCCTGAACCCGGAATTCCGGAGTCCTTCAAGGTTCTTTAAAAGAGCTGCAGTCCTTGGACTGGATGTCAAACTGCGTGATGATGACAGTGAAGTTGAAATCATGGAACCTGTTGATTACGGTGAGACAGATCTGAACCGATCATCGAGGGGCGACAACAAATTTTGGGCATTTGAAGGAGAGGAGTCCTTTGGTGACTAAATGGGATTCCAAAGCGGGAGTTCGATGGGAGGCGAAGAACTGGTAGATGTTGAAGGAACCTCCGCACCGGATGAAGCCAATCTTGAGCCTGGATGAAGTTCAGCGAGGAAGAGTAAGCCGAGATCTTCGCTGAAAGGAAAGAAGCCATAAATGCCAGAAACAACAAAAATGAAGGGTATCAACCAATTACATTTGATGCCATTAAAATTGGTCTAGCCTCTCCGGATAAAATCAGAGAATGGTCCCATGGTGAAGTAAAAACCTGAGACCATCAACTATCGTACTTTAAAGCCGGAAAAAGATGGACTTTTCTGTGAGAGAATTTTTGGACCAAGCAAGGACTGGGAGTGCCATTGCGGTAAATATAAGAAAATTCGCTACAAAGGCGTAATCTGCGACCGATGCGGCGTAGAAGTAACAAAATCCAGTGTGCGCCGTGAGCGTATGGGACACATCGAGCTTGCAGCTCCGGTATCCCACATCTGGTATTTCAAAGGTATTCCCAGCCGTATGGGCCTGATCCTGATCTGTCTCCGAGAACTCTGGAGAAGGTTCTGTATTTCGCAAATCTACATCGTTCTTGATGCAGGCGATACCAGCTTTTACAGTACAAACAGGTTCTGACCGAGAAGGAATATCAGGATGCCAGAGAAAAATTCGGAAACAGACATTCCGTGCAGGCATGGGCGCCGAGTCCATCAAAGAGCTTCTGATGGCCATCGACTGGAAAAAGAGTCTGCTGAATTAAAGGCAGGTCTTAAAGATGCTACCGGGCAGAAGCGCGCCCGTATCATCAAGAGACTTGAGGTTGTGGAAGCATTCCGTGAATCGGGTAACCGTCCGGAATGGATGATCATGGATGCCATCCCGGTTATTCCGCCGGATCTGCGTCCTATGGCAGTTAGACGGAGGACGTTTTGCAACATCCGACCTGAACGACCTGTACAGCCGTATCATCAATAGAAATAACCGTCTGAAGAAGACTGCTGGAGCTTGGAGCACCGGATATCATCGTGCGAAACGAAAACGTATGTTCAGGAAGCAGTAGATGCCCTGATCGACAACGGTCGAAGAGGAAGACCGGTAACCGGACCTGGAAACCGTGCGCTGAAATCTCTTTCCGATATGCTGAAAGGTAAATCAGGCCGTTTCCGTCAGAACCTTCTGGGTAAGCGTGTTGACTATTCCGGACGAAGCGTTATCGTTGTAGGCCCCGAACTGAAGATTTATCAGTGTGGTTTGCCAAAAAGAAATGGCAATCGAGCTGTTCAAACCGTTCGTTAATGAAAGAGCTTGTAGCAAACGGAACCGCACACAATATCAAGAGTGCAAAGAAAATGGTTGAGAGACTTCAGCCGGAAGTCTGGGATGTCTTAGAAGACGTTATCAAAGAGCACCCGGTTATGCTAAACCGTGCCCCTACACTGCACAGAACTTGGAATCCAGGCGTTTGAGCCGATCCTTAGTAGAAGGTAAAGGCAATTAAGCTGCATCCGCTGGTTTGTACCGCATACAATGCCGATTTCGACGGTGACCAGATGGCTGTCCATCTTCCGCTATCCGTAGAGGCACAGGCAGAGTGCCGTTTTATGCTGTTATCACCAAACAACCTGTTAAAACCATCCGATGGTGGTCCTGTGGCAGTACCTTCACAGGATATGGTACTTGGAATTTATTATCTGACCATGGGTAAGATGATCGATCGTACCAATGAGGTTGATTTAGATACCGTAGCAGAAAAAAATTATGCAGATAAAGAAGAAGTCAGAAAAGCGGTAGAAGCAGAAGAGATCACAGAGTATACCAATATCCGTTTCAGTGCCGGAGACGGAAACCATGTTGTCATCTGTACACCACATGATCTGATGGGACACAACTTCACCAGCACAAACCATGCGCTTCTTGCATACGAGAATGGTGATATCACACTTCACCAGAAGATCCGTGTCAGAGAAGCAGTCAATGCAGACGGAGAAAAGTAACAGGCATGATCGAGACGACACTTGGCCGTTTGATCTTCAATGAGATCCGCGCCACAGGATTTAGGTTTTGTAGACAGAAGCAAGCCGGAAAACCTGTTAGTGCCGGAAATTGATTTCCATGTAGGAAAAAAAAGGATTAAAACAGATCCTTGAAAAAGTGATCAATATCCACGGTGCAACCAAGACAGCAGAGGTACTTGATGATATCAAGGCAATGGGATATAAATATTCCACCAGAGCTGCCATGACCGTATCCGTATCCGATATGACCGTTCCCGAAGAAACCGGAGCTGATCAAACAGGCACAGGATACCGTAGACCTGATCACAAAGAATTACAAACGAGGTCTTGTAACAGAGGAAGAGCGTTACAAAGAAGTTGTAGAGACATGGAAAGAGACAGACGATGAGTTAACAGAAGCACTGCTTTCCGGTCTGGATAAATACAATAACATCTTCATGATGGCTGATTCCGGAGCCCGTGGTTCCGATAAGCAGATCAAACAGTTAGCCGGTATGCGTGGATTGATGGCAGATACAACCGGTAGAACCATCGAGCTGCCGATCAAGTCGAACTTCCGTGAAGGTCTTGACGTACTGGAGTACTTCATTTCTGCACATGGTGCCAGAAAGGGACTTTCTGATACAGCGCTTCGTACAGCCGATTCCGGTTACCTGACAAGACGTTTAGTAGACGTATCTCAGGAACTGAGTATCCGTGAGTCTGACTGTGCATTAGAATCAGGCAAAGAGATTCCCGGAATGTATGTCAAAGCATTCATGGATGGAAAAGAAGAGATTGAGAGTCTGGCAGGATCGTATTACAGGACGTTTCTCTGCGAGACAATTTGTGATAAAGACGGAAACGTATTAGTAAAAGCAAACCACATGATCACACCGAAACGTGCGGCAGCAGTTGTAAGCAAAAAGGTGTGGATGCAGACGGCGAACCACTGACACAGGTCAAGATCCGTACGATCTTAACCTGCCGTTCCCACATCGGTATCTGTGCAAAATGTTACGGTGCGAACATGGCAACCGGTCAGGCAGTACAGGTCGGTGAGGCAATCGGTATCATCGCAGCACAGTCTATCGGAGAGCCCGGTACACAGCTTACCATGCGTACCTTCCATACCGGCGGTGTTGCCGGTGATGATATCACACAGGGTCTTCCCCGTGTTGAGGCGCTTTTTGAGGCCAGAAAGCCCAAAGGACTTGCGATCATTACCGAATTCGGTGGTGTTGCAACCATTAAAGATACAAAGAAAAAACGCGAGATCATCGTAACAAATCCGGAAACCGGAGAAACCAAGACATACCTGATCCCTTACGGTTCCAGAATCAAGATTATGGATGGAGCTGTCTTAGAGGCAGGAGATGAGCTGACCGAAGGTAGTGTAAACCCACACGATATCTTAAAGATCAAAGGTGTCCGTGCGGTACAGGATTACATGCTTCGTGAAGTACAGCGTGTATATCGTCTTCAGGGTGTAGAGATCAACGATAAGCATATCGAGGTTATCGTACGTCAGATGTTAAAGAAAGTCCGCGTTGAGAACAACGGAGATTCCGAGCTGTTACCGGGAACACTCGTAGACGCATTAGATTTTGATGATGTAAACGAGAGACTCGAAGAGGAAGGCAAAGAGCCGGCAGAAGGAAAACAGGTACTTCTTGGTATTACCAAGGCGGCACTTGCAACGAACTCCTTCTTATCCGCAGCATCCTTCCAGGAGACAACCAAGGTATTGACCGAGGCTGCGATCAAGGGCAAGAAAGATCCGCTGATCGGATTAAAAAAGAAAATGTCCTGATCGGTAAACTCTTACCGGTAGGAACAGGAATGAAGCGTTATCGCGACATTAAACTGGATTCCGATTTAAACCGGTTCGCAGATATTGATTTTACAGATGAATATGGCGAGTTTGGCGAAGAGGAAGCTGCAGAAATGTTAGAATCTCCGGAAGAGAAGATAGCATCCATGAGTGCTCCGGAAACAGGAGAAGAGGAATAAGAGCCGATAGTTAAGGCGGTGGGAGAGATCCCACCGCCTTTTTGCTCATGCAATATTTTGAAAAATACTTTGTAAAACCTATAAAGTAAAAAAAGACCCGTAATGCCGATATAATATATACAAAAAGCGGCATTCGCTTTAGCGTAGAAAATCGCTTGAAAAAAAAGCGAAAAATAGCATATAATTACCTTGAGAAAATGTATTTACAGGATAAGTGCGTTTTTTAGAACGGATACTAGGAAGGATGGTCGATATATGTACAAGGACGTTTGGAAAAAAGCAGCTGCGTTATTCTTATGTGCATGCATGGCAGGTACATCGGTAGATTTAACTGCATTTACGGTTCATGCACAGGAACAGACAGCAACAGAAGAAAAGGTTGAGGCAGAGAAGACTGAACAACCGGAAATAACGGATGAAACAACAGAGGATGCACAGAAAAGTGAAGTGCAGACAGAGGCTGTAAACCAGGAAGAGGAGCAGTCTGTTTCAACATATATAGCGCCATTAGTAGAGGAACAGGAAGTCCCGGTACTGGGTGCACCGGATGGAGTCACAGAGCTGACAGACGCAAATACAGCGATCGTTCTGAGTACGTCTACTTATACATATGATGGAACAGAGAAAAAACCAACCGTTACCGTAGTATGTAACGGTGTCAGACTGACACAGAATACAGATTTCCTTCTGACCTATGCAGATCATGTCAATGCAGGAACCGCAAGCCTGACAATCGTAGGTCTTACCAATTATACGGGAAGCCTGACAAAGAATTTTACAATTAAGACAAAAGAATCTGAATGATTCCTCCATTACAGCAAGTCCAACCGTTCTGACAAACGTTGTATATACAGGAAAGCCGGTTACACCGGTTGTTACATTAAAAGACAAATCTACCGTACTTTACAGTGATGTGGATTATACGATCACATTTGATAAAGATGCGGCTCAGCGTGTAGAGGCAGGAGTCAGTGCAAGAATGACCCTGACCGGAAAAAAAAATAACTACACAGGCACGAGAATTTTTGACTTTACGATCGACAAAAGAATGTAGCAGATACGGATGTCAGCATCAGCTATGATTCCGTACAGAGTTATACGGGTTCAGCCGTTACCCCGGAAGTAACACTGATGTATAATGGCGAGCTGATGGTAAAAAGATAGGGACTATAAGATTACATATTCTAACAACATTGCAGCATCTTCAAGTGCGGCGATCACCATCACCGGAACAGGAAATTTCAAAGGAAAAGTAAATAAGGTATTTACGATTTCCAGCAGTGATATCGCTTCGGCATCCATTACGCTTGATACCGACAGTTATGTATATGACGGAAATCCGAAAAACCGGGAGCAACCGTAAAGCTGACAGATGATAAGGGAACAGAAAAGACCACGCGTCTTGGAACCGATTACAGTATTGAATACAAAGACAATACCAATGCAGGAGAAGCAAGCGTCGTTGTAAAAGGAAAAGGCAACTACACCGGAACCTGTGAGAAAACATTTACCATTTCGGCAAGAAGCATGAGTGACTCACAGTATGCGAGTGAGTTTATGATCCAGGCGATACCGGATCAGTATTACCTTGGTAAAAATGAACAGGTAAAGCCGACCATCACAGTACAGCGGGAAGGCGAAGAACTGAAACTTGGAACAGATTATACGGTTCAATACTACAATAATACAACCGTAAGTACGGATAGCAGCAAAGCAAAAAGTTACCGTTTACGGAAAAGGAAATTACAAGGATGAAATATCCGCAGAATACAATATCGTAAAAGTCCCGATGGACAATGTGACGATCAGTGACATTGACAACTGGACAAAATTAGGAACAGCACCAAATCCGGCAGTAACCGTTACTTATAATAATGTAACCCTCCGCCGTGGAACAGATTATACCATAGAGTATGTGGATGAGAGCGGAAAAGCACTGACCAATGCGGCAAAAGGAATGACCGGAGTAGTCAGAATTACAGCCACGGCAGACAGTGTATATGAAGGAATCACATCCAAAGATTTCTGGATCTGTTATGATATTGCCGACACCTTGGCAAGTGATGTAAAAAGCAGAGTATCTCTATACCGGAAAAGACATTGAGCCGGCACCTACGATCAAGACCACTTCAGGCAAGACCTTGAAGGCAAACGTTGATTATACCGTAAGCTATAATCAGGATACGGTTAATGCCGGTGACAAGACGATAACTATTTATGGAATGGGCGAGTATGCGAGGAGAAACTACCTGTGCCTATAAGGTTACACCGAAACCTTTGACAGCAAGTGACATTACCTATACAGCAACTTCACCGGTATATACGGGAAGTACTGTGAAACCGGAAGTAACCGTTAAGAACGGTGATGTAACACTGAGCGAAGGAATTGATTACGAGATTGAAGAAGTTAAAGATGCTGCAGCCGATGAATATATCAAAGCGAGGTGAAGGCAAACGCTTAAAGATCGTAGCAAAATCAGGAAGTAACTATACAGGAACGAAAGAGATCACCTATACAATTGCACCGCGTCCGATAGCCGATGCGGTAGGAAAGGCAGCATCAGATATTGAAGTACAGGGCTTGGATGGTTTAGAAGAACTTTATACAGGTTCTCCGATCACCGTCAGCGGAATCAAAGTTCTTAGAAATGCAGCAGAACTGACAGAGATCACAGATTATGTCATTACATATGGAAACAACACAAATGCACGGGAACCGCAAATGTGTACATTACCGGAAAAGGTAACTACACCGGAATGATCCAGGAGTGTTTTGACATCAAATATGATTTCAGCAAGGTAACAGGAAAGACCATGCTCGACGGCCAGGAAGAGACAGAATTTGAGTATGACGGTGGACAGCAGATCCGCCCGACCATGAAGTTGACTTATGATGATCTGGCAAACCAGATCTCCAATGAACTTTCAAGCAGTGATTATGTAGTCACAGGCTATAGTGGCAATATCAATGCGGGCGCAGAGAATGGAGCTTCTGTTACATTAGAGGGAAGAGGATTGTACAAAGGTACATTGACTCTGAACTTTACTGTTATTCCAAAAAATATATTGATTCGGAAGATATCTTAGTAGCAGATGCGATCAACACACCGGTTTATGATGGAGAAAGGCATAAGATCAACAATCTGACCATCTATTTCCGACAGGCATTGGAGTTAGGAACCGATTACAACCTGACAAAATATGTGGATTCAGGAGACAATGACCCGAGCAATACCAACAGTGACTGTATCAATGCAGGAACCATTACCATTACGGTAGAAGGTGTCGGTAACTATCAGGGAACCAGAGAAGTGACCAGATATATCGCACAAAAAAGAGCATTGAAGACAGTGATATTGAAGTAACACAGATGGCAGACATCGTGTACGATGGACAGCCACACAAACTGACAGCAGACCAGATCACGGCAGTTTATAACAGATACAATTCAACACCATTGAACTTAACCAGTGCAGATTATACGGTTACATCATGGAAGAACACCGGAGACGATCCGGATGAAGAAGACAGCGAATGTATCAATGCCGGAACAGTTACGATCACGTTAGAAGCAAAAAGGCAATTATACCGGAACAAGAACCATTGTATATCGGATCATTCCGAAGTCATTAATAAAGAGTGATGGAAGTATCGCAGATGATATCCATGCAAGGATCACAGGCGGTAACACAACCGGTTATAATCGGGAAGTGCGAGGATCCTGAGGTAACAGTCACAGCGGATGGAATCGAAACATTGTCAGATAAAGACATGACCATTACCTATCTGAAAGAAGTGACAACCGGAAGTTCAGCGGTACTTATACAGAAGTAGATGAATGTAAAGATGCAGGGTAACTATAAGATCAGAGTTACCGGAAAAGGAAACTACAGTGGAAGTTTTGATCTGAGCTATACGATTCAGCAGAGAAACCTCAATGAAGATGCCGAGGATTACCGATTTGCCATTGAACCGATCTCAGATCAGACATACACAGGGGATGCCATCATACCGGAAGAACTGAAAGTATTTGAGTATGCTTATGATGCATCTGCTCCGGATGATAAATCTAACGAAAATGCAGTGCTCGGAGAAGATGATTACAATGTAACGGGTACAAACAACATTGATGTAACATCAGATATACAGAAAGCAGAGCTGACCATTGAAGGAAAAGGCAACTATACCGGAACCCTTACAACAGAGTTTGTGATTCTGCCGAAGAACATCAATGATAAGACAGACAGTGTATACGATGTTGGTCTGACAGAGATTTTAGAAGTAGAGTACACGGGAGAATTGTTAACACCGGTACTGCCGCTGAAATATAATGGTCATGATTTAGTAGAAGGAACGGATTATCAGGTAAGCTATCAGGTAGCAGATACAGATGAAGAAGGCAATCCGATCCAGGTAGATACGAACCGGGATGTAGGACCGGTTTACGGAACCATCGAGGGAACCGGAAACTATATCGGCACCAGAACATTCACGGTAGATGATCCGATCTTTAAGATCGTTCCAAGATCCATAAAGAGAACTTATGAGAGCGGAGAACTTACGGTAGAAGCATTCCCATCCTATGTATATGATGGAAAAGAGCATAAACCGGAAGTTGTTATCAGAGATACATTGAAAGGTACAGAACCGTTAGTAGAAGGAATCGATTATACCGTAGTATATGAAGAAACAGTGAATGCCGGAACAAATACAGTCCGGATCACCGGAATCGGAAACTACGGTGAGGAGATAGAACTGACCTATAAGATCATTCCGAAGAGCCTGTTTACTGGTTCGGGAGCAGATGCTGCCATGGTAGAGGGAAGCCGTATGGAAGAGATTGCGGAGCAGACCTATACCGGAGCAGAGATCACACCGGGTATTGGAATATTTGATACCATCAATGATGCTGAGGTACAGTTAGAGGAAGGAAGAGATTATACAATAGCTTACCAGTCTAATACAAATGCAAGGTACAGCTACAGCAGTTATTACATTCTGTGGCAACTATACAGGTTACTATGATGCGATCAAAGATACCTATTATAACAGCTATCAGAAGACCTTCCAGATCGTACCACGCGACATTGTAGATGAGAACATCATCATTGAGTCAATAGACGATCAGGAGTATGATAAAAATCCAAAGGAACCGGAACCGGTCATTACGTTTGGCGCAACAACATTAGTAAAAGGCGTGGACTACACATTGGAGTACAGTGAAAACCATACGGACAGTGGAACGGTAACGATCACAGTAACCGGAATTAACAACTTTAAGAACACAAGAACAACAACCTATCAGATCACGCCGAAGTCCTTAGATTCAGCAGATATCAGGTAGCTGCCATCGATAATCAGGATTATACCGGAAGTAACGTAGTACGGGATGTAACAGTAACTTATGGAACCACAGTACTGAAAAAAGGTGTAGATTATCAGTGTGAAGCGGGAACAAATACCGTAAAACCGGGAACTGCAACCGTGGTCATCAAAGGTATCGGAAACTATGGCGGACAGGTCACAAAAAGACTTCAAGATCATCGGAAATCTGGAGTCCAACGGACGTATTGAAACCATTGCACCACAGGCATATACCGGAACAACGGTAAAACCTGCGGCAACCGTAACTTTTGGAGGTTCCAAGCTGATACAGGGAACGGATTACAACATTGATTGGAACAATAACATTGAAGTAGGAACTGCAACCGTAACAATTACAGGAACAGGAGTTTACAAAGGAACGATCACCGGAACCTTCAACATTGCATATGACCTTGCAGCAAACGGTGGAAATAAGGTAGAAACCAATTCGATCGCTGATGAGTATACTTATCAGGGAAGTGCGATCGCACCGATCACACAGGTTTCTTACAGTGGTCAGGCAATGACAGCAGGCACAGATTATATCCTGACTTACAGCCAGAATACGAATGTGGGAACTGTAAAGATCACAATTACCGGAATTGGAAAATATACGGGAAGTGTGAGCAGAAGTTTCAAGATCGTAAAGAAAAATCTGGCAAACTGTACTTATTCTTCTGTATCCGGATTTGATTATGATGGTACGGAAAAGACACCGACTGTAACCATCAAGAACGGAACACGGACATTGTCACGCGGAACAGACTATACGCTTCAGTACAAGAACAATAAAAATGCAGGTGTTGGTCAGGTGATCATTTCCGGAGCGAGGCAACTACTCGGGAACAGTCATCCGTTACTTTAACATCAACGTATTGCAGCCGACCGGTCTGCGTATGGAATCCAGTAAAGCAAACAGCGTGAAACTGGTATGGAGTTTTAGCGGAAAAGCAACCGGATATGAGATCTACCGCAAGCAGAGCGATGGAAAATACAAGAAGATAGCAACAACGAAAAAGACCACATATACCAATAAAAAACTGGCGCCGTCAACTTCTTACAAATATAAAGCAAGAGCATATGTAAAGAATAGTACGGGAACAGTATATGGTAAATTTACCAGTGTGGTGATCGCTAAGACGACACCGGCAACGCCGAAGGTAACAGTTACTTCGCCAAAGGCAAAACAGGTAAAAAGTAAAGTGGAAGGGACTTGCTTCTGCATCAGGATATGAGGTATACCGCAGTACATCTAAAAACGGCAAATATACCTTAGTAAAGACCATCAATAAACGCTCGACAGTCACATATGTGAACAAAAAATTAAAGAGTAACAAGACCTACTACTACAAAGTGCGTGCATTTAAGAGCAGCAAGGGTGTAAAGACCTATGGAAGTTACTCCTCTGCAAAGAAAATAAAAGTGAAGTAAAGATTTATGAACAGAGAGTACAAGATTGGTGCATACGTTTTTCAGACATATGAGGAATATAGCGACGGACTCGACGATGTAAATACGATACGTTACATCGTCGACAATGTCGACATGGATGATATGGATGTACTATTACATCTGTACGATTGGATGAAGCGAGGAAAAACTGGTTTTTAAAAGTCCGATAGGAGAAGCATTTTTGCAGATATTGTGGAGCGGGTTGCGACGCAGTCCCAGCAGCAGTTAGATGCAGAGAAAAAGATCGAGGACAAAAAAGAGACGACAGACAGACTTCGGAAATACGGAGGAATCATCTGTGTCATAGCCGCAGTAATTTGTTTTGCAATTTACTTCGGAATAGAATATAGTAATTATAAAGGGAAAAAAAGAAATACAACATTTGCAGGATTTAAAGCAGACTTCCGTGAATGCACCGACAACCACACTTGAAAAAAAGGGTGACATTTCTAAAAAAGCAGGAAAATGCAGAGGGTAAACAGGAAGAACTGCCGGACATTCTGCCGGAATATCAGGCAATATATCAGGAAAATCCGGAGTTTGCGAGGCTGGCTGACAATACCGGACAGCATTGTAGATTATCCGGTGATGAAGCCGAAGAACGATACCGATTACTATCTGGACCATACGTTTAGCGGCGAAGAGGACAAAAACGGTACGCTGTTTATAGACAGCAGAAATGACATTGTCCACCGCAGTACAAATATAATCATATACGGACATAATATGAAGAGCAGTGCCATGTTTGGTTCTTTAAAAAATATCTGGACGAAGAATACTGGCAGTCGCATAAGACGATACAGTTTGACACGATCTATGAAAAAAGGAACTTATATTGTAACAGCCGTATGTCTTGGAAAAGTAGAATATCAGGACGATGATGTGTTCCGATACTACGATTTTTTAAATGCAGAAAGTAAAAAAGGAATTTAATGTATTCAAGAAAAATGTGGAAAAGAGTGCGGTATTAGCGGACAAAGAGCCGATCAAATATGGAGATAAACTTCTGACATTATCCACTTGCAATCAGTATGTGGAGAACGGAAGATTATATATAGTAGCAAAAAAATAGAACAATAAAATTTCAAGGATGAAGGCAGGGCGATGAACATGAAAAAGGAAAGACAAAGAGAAGAGTGGGAATTTTTCTGGTAGTAGCTATGCTTGCGGTCATGATCTATCCGGCATTTTCTACAACAGCAGAAGAAGAGAGTGCGAGGATTTATCATTGAAAACGGCGAGCTGACAGCATATACCGGAAGCGGCGGTGACATTACGATACCGGATACCGTTACAGGGATCAGTGATAATGTATTCAGCGGCAATACATCCCTTACAAGTGTAACGATACCGGGTTCCGTGATCAGCATTGGTTCGGGAGCATTTTCCGGTTGTACCAATCTGTACCGTGCAGTGGTACCGGCCAGTGTAGTGAACATTGGAAACAGTGTATTTGCGGGCTGCAGCAGTCTGTCCGATCTGACATTTTCCGCAAACGTGGGAGTGATCCCGGACATGGCATTTTATGGCTGTGCAAGTTTATCATCCGTGACCATTCCGGGTACGGTCACAAGTATTGGATCAAGTGCGTTTGAAAATTGTACTTTATTGGGGAGTGTGACCATTCCGGCAGCGGTAGATACGATTTCCGATACCGCATTTGCGAGGCTGCAGCAATTTAAGCAGCGTAGAAGTAGATGGCGGAAACGCTACCTATTCTTCTTATGACGGATGTATCTATAATAAGACACAGACAAAATTATTGTACTGCCCGGAAGGAAAGTACAGTGTAAAAATATCGGATAAGACATCCACATTGTCTTATGCAGCATTAAATGGCTGCTACGGAATTACAGAGGTAACACTTCCGGCAAGTGTAACCGTGATCGAGCAGAATGCTTTTTCAAACAGCGGCGTACAGACCATTACCATTCCATCCAGTGTTACGGATATCGGTTCACAGTCATCCTGGACACCACAGATGACCTATACCTATTCTAACAGTGCAGGAGAGGAATTTGCAGTAAACAATAACTATACATATGAGTTACTGGATTCACCGGAAAGCCCGGCAGACCCGAATGGAACAGATGATCCTGGTGTAAAGGAAGATCCGGAACCGAGTGATGGTCCGACACCGAGCGATCCGGGAACTACAGATGATCCGGCAACTCCGGCTGACAATGGTACAACGAATGCATCCTCTAAGAATACACAGGGCAGTGGAACAAGTGTGACCAGCACATCCGGCAGTGTAACGGGAAGAAACCTTGCAGCGAGGTGGTGTAAGATCAGCAAGTAAGTTTACGGCAAAGGAACATGTATTAGACTCCACACCAAAGACAGGTCCGGAGACAAACGCAAAAAGTAATTCTCTGTATGGCAGTATTCTTTGTCGGCGTATATCTGATCATCAGCAGCAGAAAAAAGAAGAAGAGCAGACTGCATAAACTTGTTCATTTTTCACAGAGGTTCTTCATAGAACAATGCAAAAGAATTTTATTGGGTATATTATATAGAAAGAAGAGGCAGAATCTCATTAGATGAGAGCTGCCTCTTTTCGGATTTATGCGAGCTTTCATGCCCCTGAAACGCATTTTGAAAGAAAAAATCTTGACAATCCGCCATTCTGCTTATATAATTATTTAGCGTGCATACGAATGCATAAATTGAAATTAAACTACAGGAGGTGAAAAACATGCCAACATTTAACCAGTTAGTAAGAAAAAGGACGTCAGACATCTGTAAAGAAGTCTACAGCACCAGCTCTCCAGAAAGGTTTTAACTCTTTAAAGAAAAAACCTACAGATTCTGCTTCACCGCAGAAGAGAGGTGTCTGCACAGCAGTTAAGACTGCAACTCCTAAAAAACCTAACTCAGCTCTTAGAAAAATTGCCAGAGTTCGTCTTTCTAACGGAATCGAAGTAACAAGCTACATTCGGGTGAAGGTCACAACTTACAGGAGCATAGCGTTGTTTTTAATCCGCGGAGGAAGAGTAAAAGACTTACCGGGTACAAGATACCATATCATCCGTGGTACACTGGATACAGCAGGTGTAGCAAACAGAAAACAGGCTCGTTCCAAATATGGCGCTAAGAAGCCAAAAGACGCTAAGAAATAAGACTTAGCCATCAACAATGTATCACAAACAGAACTTGGTAAAAGTGTTGGAATGTAAGTTCACCTATTACGGATAAATTCGTATGAGAACTTTTCCCGCACGAACACAGAGAACGACACATGTGAGTACCGTTGAATTAATCGAAATCAAAAAAAGATGATTAAGGAGGGAAGTACCGTGCCACGTAAAGGACATACTCAAAAAAAAGAGACGTTTTAGCAGATCCGCTGTACAACAACAAAGTGGTTACTAAGCTTATCAACAACATCATGTTAGATGGTAAAAAGGTATCGCACAGAAGATTGTATACGGAGCATTTGAAAGAGTTGCAGAAAAGACCGAGAGACCTGCCCTTGAAGTATTCGAGGAAGCAATGAACAACGTTATGCCTGTATTAGAGGTAAAGGCTAGACGTATCGGTGGTGCTACTTATCAGGTACCTATCGAAGTAAGACCGGACAGACGTCAGGCATTAGCACTTCGTTGGCTGACCCTGTATTCCCGCAACAGAGGCGAGAAAACAATGCGGGAGAGACTGGCAAATGAGATTATGGATGCAGCGAACAACACTGGTGCATCTGTAAAGAAAAAAGAAGACATGCATAAAATGGCAGAGGCAAACAAAGCTTTTGCACATTACAGATTCTAGTTTAAAAGCAGCTTAGTGAATCCAAGACGAAGTCGAAGAGGAACTTAGTGTAGAGGAAATTAAGGAGGAAAAACCTTTGGCTGGAAGAGAATATCCACTAGAGAGAACCAGAAACATTGGTATTATGGCTCACATCGATGCAGGTAAGACTACTCTGACAGAGCGTATTCTGTACTACACCGGTGTTAACTATAAGATCGGGGATACTCATGAAGGTACTGCTACCATGGACTGGATGGAGCAGGAACAGGAAAGAGGTATCACCATCACATCAGCCGCTACCACATGCCACTGGACAGAGCAGAAAACTGCAAACCAAAGGCTGGTGCATTGAGCATCGTATCAACATCATTGATACTCCTGGACACGTTGACTTCACTGTTGAAGTTGAGCGTTCCCCTGTGCGTGTATTAGATGGAGCTGTCGGTGTGTTCTGTGCAAAGGGGCGGTGTTGAGCCACAGTCTGAGAACGTATGGCGTCAGGCTGACACTTACAATGTACCGAGAATGGCATTCATCAACAAGATGGACATTTTAGGTGCAGATTTCTATGGTGCTGTAGAGCAGATCAAAACCCGTTTAGGAAAGAATGCAATCTGTCTTCAGCTTCCAATCGGAAAAGAAGATGAATTCCAGGGAATCATCGACCTGTTTGAAATGAAAGCATACATCTACAACGATGACAAAGGTGAGGATATCTCCATCGTGGACATCCCGGATGACATGAAGGAAGATGCAGAGCTTTACCACACAGAGTTAGTAGAAAAAGTCTGCGAGTTAGATGATGACTTAATGATGGAATATTTAGAGGGTGAAGAGCCTTCTGTAGAAGCAATGAAAAAAAGCTTTAAGAAAAAGCAACCTGTGAATGTTTAGCAATCCCTGTTTGCTGTGGTTCTGCTTACAGAAACAAGGGTGTTCAGAAATTACTGGATGCGATCTTAGAGTATATGCCGGCTCCAACCGACATCCCCGCAATCAAGGGTGTAGATTTAGAAGGTAACGAGATTGAGAGACATTCATCTGATGATGAGCCGTTCTCAGCTCTTGCATTCAAGATCATGACAGACCCATTCGTAGGAAAATTAGCATTCTTCCGTGTTTACTCCGGAACATTGAACTCCGGTTCTTATGTACTGAATGCAACAAAAGGTAAAAAGAGCGTGTTGGACGTATCTTACAGATGCATGCAAACAAGAGAGAAGAGCTTGACAAAGTTTACTCCGGTGATATTGCAGCAGCAGTAGGATTTAAGCTGACAACCACAGGTGATACCATCTGTGATGAAAAAGCTCCGGTTATCTTAGAGTCCATGGAATTCCCGGAACCGGTTATCGAGCTTGCTATCGAGCCTAAGACAAAAGCCGGACAGGGAAAAATGGGTGAGGCTCTTGCAAAACTTGCAGAGGAAGACCCGACATTCCGTGCTCATACAAATACAGAAACAGGACAGACGATCATCGCTGGTATGGGTTAGCTTCACTTAGAGATCATCGTAGACAGACTTCTTCGTGAGTTTAACGTAGAGGCAAATGTAGGTGCACCACAGGTTGCTTACAAAGAAACCTTTACAAAACCGGTTGATCAGGAATACAAATATGCAAAACAGTCCGGTGGTCGTGGACAGTACGGTCACTGTAAAGTTAAATTCGAGCCAATGGATGCCAACGGAGAAGAATTATTCAAATTCGATTCTACTGTTGTCGGTGGTGCAATCCCGAAAGAGTATATTCCGGCAGTCGGCGAAGGTATCGAAGAAGCAACACAGGCTGGTATTTTAGCAGGATTCCCGGTACTTGGTGTTCATGCTACCGTATACGACGGTTCCTACCATGAAGTCGATTCATCCGAAATGGCATTCCATATTGCCGGTTCACTGGCATTCAAGGATGCTATGTAGAAGGCAAGTCCGGTACTGCTTGAGCCGATTATGAAGGTTGAAGTTACCATGCCAGAGGATTATATGGGCGATGTTATCGGTGATATCAACTCCCGTCGTGGACGTATCGAAGGTATGGATGATCTTGGCGGCGGAAAATCGTTCGCGGATATGTACCTTTAGCAGAAATGTTCGGATATTCTACAGACTTACGTTCAAGAACTCAGGGACGTGGTAACTACTCCATGTTCTTTGATAAATATGAGCAGGTACCAAAGAATATTCAGGAGAAAATTATTTCTGAAAAAGGCAAATAAACCTTGAAAAAACCTGTTCTATTTTTATATAATCAGAATCAGGTGAGTTAAAAATAAAAACAATAGCCCGAAGGGCATCAAATTAAGGAGGATATTCAAAATGGCTAAAGCTAAATTTGAAAGAACGAAACCACATTGTAATATTGGTACCATCGGTCATGTAGACCATGGTAAAACAACTTTAACAGCAGCTATCACAAAAGTACTTGCTGCAAGAGTTGCCTGGAAACGAAGCTACAGATTTCGAGAACATCGATAAAGCTCCGGAAGAAAGAGAAAGAGGTATCACAATCTCTACAGCTCACGTTGAGTACGAGACAGAGAGACGTCACTATGCACGTTGACTGCCCAGGCCATGCTGACTATGTAAAGAACATGATCACTGGTGCTGCACAGATGGACGGAGCTATCTTAGTAGTAGCTGCAACTGACGGTGTTATGGCTCAGACAAAAGAGCACATCTTATTATCCCGTCAGGTAGGTGTACCTTACATCGTTGTTTTCTTAAACAAATGCGATATGGTAGATGACGAAGAGTTAATCGACTTAGTTGAAATGGAAGTAACAGAGCAGTTAGAGGAGTATGATTTCCATGATTGCCCAATCATCAAAGGTTCTGCATTAAAAGCTCTTGAAGATCCAAACGGCGAGTGGGGGCGACAAGATCATGGAGTTAATGGACACAGTTGATGAGTTCATCCCAGATCCACAGCGTGCTACAGATCAGCCATTCTTAATGCCAATCGAGGATATCTTCACAATCACAGGACGTGGTACTGTTGCT
>VOFI01002241.1_pt1 | contig 18534 bp, 34 predicted proteins | sample 5384131 | NCBI WGS metagenome assembly VOFI01 (sample SAMN12384728, study PRJNA508395) | human gut metagenome | isolation source: healthy gut H | host: Homo sapiens
GGTTACGACACCATCCGTCATGCTTACAACAGGATAATACCCGGGCGTATTTTTTCTCTGCCATAATATCTGTTCCCTCATGCCCCCGTTTTCCTCCGTAATTTCGTTCAAACATCCAGGAATCAACATAAGAAATCTTATCCTCGGTATCATCCAGAGACTGCGGGATGGGGAAATATTTTACATCATTCCAGATTGCCCTGCATGATTGCACATAAGCATCCAGCCCGTTTGGTTTCGCCATTGGCGGTACAAGCTTCTGAAATCCGGAAGGTGAGACTTTTCCTGAAATCTGCGGTTTTCAAAGTCTGTTGCCATCGGTAGAGTCCCACGTCCCGTCCGGATCTGCAGCCTGTTTCAAATAAACCTGCATGGTTTCAGAAACAGGCTGCCTGCGAAAATCAGGCTGAGATACCACCGGTTTTTGAAGTCTCTGAAATCCACTGACAGAAATCAAAACCCCGGTATTTAATACGGCAAAAAATGCCAGAAGAAAAATTCCCGCAAAATAGCTGATATATCTGTGACGCATAGAACTTTCTCCCGTTGGATGTTTCAAATTATCGTATGCCGGTTTCTTCTAAAACTTTCCACTGATAAATGTCCCATATCGTCATATACATATAACAACAAGTGAATCGGAGTTTTCCTATGAGAAAAAATCTGGCCGGAATCGGAGTTCTGATCTGTTTTGCCTTTATGCTTTTATTTTCAAAAGATGTATTTAATGGAGCCAGCAAAGGTCTGCTGCTTGGTTTCATACGGTCTTTCCCACACTGTTTTCCCTTTTTTTTGATAAATCCACAAACCTGCTGATGTCCACAACTGCATCCGTCTGATTGCCCGCCTGTTCGGCCCTCTTTTCTGAACAAAAATCTTCCGGGTCTCTCAAACGGGAGCTTTGCGATCATTGCAGGCTTTCTCTGCGGATATCCTATGGGCGCCAAAATTTCCGCAGACCCGACACATACAAAAACAGATTTCACCGCAGGAAGGAGCGTATCTGCTCTCCTTTTTGCAACAATACAAGTCCGGTCTTTATTTTCAATTTTTGTAGTCTGGAAAACACTGGGAAAAAACGAACTGATGATTCCGTCCATCCCGATCCTGACAGCTGCGCCCATTCTGGTCAGCTTTTTTACGAGAAGAACGTATTTGAAGGGAAAACAGGCATTTCAGGCTCCGGATTCAGGCTGGCAGAAAAAATACGTTCTGGTCCTTTGACATTTTGGATCACTGCATTATGGACAGCTTTGAAGCAATCACAAAAGTGGGGGGCTATATGATTCTTTTCTCCGTGTTGATCGCACTGTCAGAAAACCTGGCATCCTGCTTTCCGGCGGTCCAAATTCTTCTGCCGGTTTTGGAAATCACAAACGGGATTCAGCTGATTGGAATGTCTGCCGTTTCTTTTTCCTGTAAAATACATTTTGGCGCTCTCTCTGACAGCATTCGGAGGCATATGCGCCATATGGACACAGTGCATGATACGCCGGTTTTTCAATCTTTTCCACATATACACATTTGCCTGTGCATATGCCCTGCTGCATGATCTCATGCTCACTGACAAGCTCTGTTGTCTGAATCTGTGCTTCTTCGATCATGCTGTCTGCTTTTTGCCTGTGCATCCTGCAAAATCGCATCCGGTTGCTGATAATCTTCTGATATCTCTTCGATCTCATCCGGAGTCTTCATTCTGAGTTCTCTCAACAGCTCATCCAGATGTTCTTTATTTACAATAATTTTTGTTGTCGACAGCGGCTGGAATTTACAACTGTCAATATACTCTTCAATCTCCTCAATAATCTGTTCAATACGGCTGCTCATATTTACACTCTCCTTTTTGTTTCATTTTCCCCCAGACTTTCTGCTATGTAATCCGGCACAAACTGGGATATATCTCCTCCGAAGGCTGCCACTTCTTTTACCGTGGTAGAACTCAAATAAGAATACTGCAGACTCGTGGTCAGAAATATCGTCTCCACATCCGACGCAAGTTTATGATTGGTCTGCGCCATCTGTAATTCATATTCAAAATCAGTGATTGCCCGAAGTCCCCTTTATTACAATCTTCGCATTCAGCTTATGGGCAAAATCCACCAATAATCCTTCAAATGGAATAATCTTAACATTTGGTATGTCTTTTCGTTACTTCCTCTAACATTTTAACACGTTCTTCTACGGAAAACAACGGGGTTTTTGCTTTATTATTCAGCACTCCGACTACCAGTTCATCTACCATTTCAGCAGGAACGTGCGGATAATATCTAAATGTCCGTATGTAACCGGGTCAAAACTGCCCGGATAAATTCCTGTTAACATATTTTTCCTTCCCAGCAGGTTCAAAAATACATGCTTATTTGTCTTATATTCTTTTTCTTTGATCAATGTGAAGCCCAAATCTTCCAGATAAGAAAAGTCCGTATGCTTTGATGCTTCCACAATGATCATTCGGTATCCTCATAAATCAGTTCGGAACCGGACAGATACGTCAGAACCTGTTTCTCCAGATCATGATCATACGGAGGATCCATAAATACAAAATCAAACACTTTCTCGCCTTCCAGCTGATACAGAGCTGTCAGAACATCTTTCGTCATGGTCATCGCTTTCTCAGAAAGCTTTGTATCTTTTAAATTTTCTTTGACACAGGCCATCGCTTTTGGATTCTTTTCGACAAAAACAGCCTCTTTGGCGCCTCTGCTCAATGCCTCGATGCCAATTCCGCCACTTCCGGCAAACAAGTCCAGAAAAACGCTTCCGAAAACAGACGGCGCGATCATATTGAACAGTGTCTCTTTGATCCTGTCTGTTGTTGGTCTGGTATCCATGCCTTCCAACGTCTTTAACTGCAGTCTCTTTGCAGTTCCTGCGATCGCTCTCATTGCGCACCTCCACTTTCTCAACTATGCTGAATTTTAGCAGTAAAAAAAGCACTCAGGTCAATCCCAAGTGCTTTTTTCCGCCTGATTTCGCATTGGCAACAGTGACTGCTTATTTACCGGCCATCTGTTTTTCCTGCTGCTCGATCATTTTCTTTACCATATAACCACCTACAGATCCGTTCTGTTTGGAAGTTAAGTCTCCGTTGTAACCGTCTGACAGCGGTACTCCAAGCTCGCTTGCTACCTCGTATTTGAATTTGTCCAGTGCTCCCTTTGCTTCTGGTACTGCTGCTCGATTAGATGAACGACTTGCCATGATAATTTCCTCCTTTTCGTAACTTCTTTTTGTTACCTCTTTTTGTAGTTTTATAACCTAAGCCCGGGCCGCATCGACATGAAAGTTGCTGCATTGTGATGCGGCTCGTCTCATGTGTCTGCATTCCGTTCGCTTTGTGTTACATCCATAGTATATGGAGGAATTTTATTTTTAATCTGGTAAGTTCTGGTATTTTTTAAAGTGTCATTTCTAACATCACATCTGACAGATAGTGTTTTTAAGCTTATCGGCCAGCCGCCGGTTTCTTTCTGATTTCAGTCCGGGATCCGTCCGCAGCAGTTCTCCTGCAGCTTCGGCAGTTTGTTTTTAGGATCAGAGAATCCTGGAACACATCTCCCAGTTTAAAATCCATCAGACCGCTCTGCCGGATTCCAAAAGAGATCGCCCGGTCCCCGAAGTCTTAAATCTTCTCCCGCGATAAAAAAAATCCGTCATTGGACTGATTGAGGATACCCAGACGCTCTTTTTGTTTCTTTTGATTTGGAAGGACTCATAAAAATACAGTAGGACTGATGTCCTCCTCTTCCTACCCGGCCGCGGAGCTGATGAAGCTGAGCGAGGCCAAAACGTTCTGCATTTTCGATCGTCATAACTGTTGCATTCGGAACATCAATCCCGACTTCGATCACCGTCGTGGATACAAGGATCTCATCTTTTTTCCCGAATGCTTCCATGATCTCATCTTTTTTTGTGCCTGCTTCATTTTTCCGTGAAGACACCCTACTTTTGACAGACTCACCCATGATATCCTGAAGCATCTGGGAATAATCGGTTACATTTTCTGCTTCCAGCGCTTCACTTTCTCCTCGACCATCGGACAGATCACATAACACTGTCTGCCTGATTGCACTTGCTTTTCATAAATGTATACGCTGTATTCCGATATCCGGTATCCACCACACAATTTTTTTGATCGGAAGTCTGTTTTCGGCAATTCATCGATGACTGAAATATCCAGATCTCCGTATAAAATGATCGCCAGTGTCCGGGGAATGGGGGTTGCGCTCATGACCAGAATGTGAGGCAACACTCCTTTTCCTGCCAGCGTCTCTCTTTGTTTGACTCCAAAACGATGCTGCTCATCTGTTACCACCAGCGCCAGATTCTGATACTGCACTTTTTCCTGAATCAGCGCATGCGTTCCTATCACAATATCTGCCTCTCCCGCTTCAATTCTGGCATAAGCCTCCCGTTTTGCCTTTGCTGTCATGGAACCGGTAAGGAGCTCCGTTTTCAACGGGATTCCGTATGCTTCCAGCATTCCGCTGATATTTTCATAATGTTGTCTGGCAAGCACTTCTGTGGGTGCCATCATCGCGCTCTGATATCCATTTAAGCCGGTATACATCAAAGCAAGAAGTGCCACAATCGTTTTCCGGATCCACATCACCCTGTACCAGCCTTGACATGACAGATTCTCCGGAGATATCGCAAAATCTCCTGCCATACTTTCTTCTGTGCGCCTGTCAGTTCATAGGGAAGTGCGTAAAGCAAATTCGTCCACCTTCGGCTGATCACAGAATCCATAATGATTCTTGACACGGTCTTCCCGTTCCTTGATCGTTCGCAGGGGAAAGCACGAAAATCAAAAAATTCTTCAAATACAAAGCGCTTTCTTGCTTCATAGAATTCTTCTTTTTGTCTCTGGAAAATGGATTCCTTCCATTGCAGTTCTTCGATCCAGAAGGTGATATCGGCTTGAATCAGCTCTTCCGGAAGAAATTCCCGGATTCCTTCCACCTGCTCAATGCCTGAGCGACCGCTTTTTTTTACTGCATTATTGGTCAGTCCTGCCGTCAGGGCATAAACGGGCTGCATTGTATTTCTTTTTTTTTCCTCGTAAGAGGCACTGGGATAGAAAATCTCCGGATGCTCCATCACCAGTGCGTCCTTTTTGCGCACAATCCTTCCGCGCAGAGTGATCACGCCGCCCCGCCCCAGTGTGTTGCGAAGAAACGGCATCCGAAACCAGATCACTTTCAAAGTGCCGGTCATGTCTTTCAGATAGAGTGTGGTGATCTGCATTTTTTTTATTCTGACTGACCTGGATCCTCCCGGAAGATCGCGCCGGTGACAGTGACTGTCTTTCCCTCCTGGATCTCTCAATGGAAATCGGATCTTCATAGATATCATAGGTCCTCGGATAATACGCAAGCAGGTCCCCAATGGTATGGACACCTGCTTTTTATAAATAATTGTTCTGTTTTTTCACCAACGCCTTTTAAGACGCTGATTCTTTCAGATTCTCTCATAAATGAAACAACTTCCTATTCTACAGATAATACGTAGTAGTAGATCGGCTGTCCGCCGCAGTGGAAATCAACATCTACATCCGGATAGATCTCTTCAATCTCGCCTGCAAAAACGCTCTGCATCTTCTTCCAGAACATCCTGTCCGTAATACAGACTGATCAGTTCTGTATCATCATCCACAAGCTGAGAAAGCATCTCTTTTGTCGTCTGCTCTACAGACTGACCGACAGAAAAGGATTCCGGCATCACCGATTCCCATGATATCTCCTTCATGGATCTCTTTATCGTCAATATGGGTATCACGCACAGCGTACGTAACCTGTCCTGTCTTTACATTCTTGATCTCTTCCAGCATGGTCTCCATGTTGGTATCAACGTCCTCTTCCGGCATATAGTTGATGATCGCTGTAATTCCCTGTGGAACTGTCTTTGTCGGAATCACGATGATATCTTTGTCCTTTGTCAGATCTTTTGCCTGATTTGCTGCCAGGACAATGTTCTTGTTATTAGGCAGAATGAAAATGTGATCTGCATTGACCGCATCGATCGCAGTGAGCATATCCTCTGTACTTGGGTTCATCGTCTGACCTCCTTCGATCAGATAATCCACACCAAGTTCTCTGAAAATCTCGTTCATCCCTTCTCCGATGGATACTGCAATAAACCCAACCGGCTTGCGAGGTGCTTTTTTCGCCTGTTCTGCTGCAACTTTTTTCCGCATCACGAATCAGCTTTTTCCTGATGCTCTTCTCTCATGTTGTCAACCTTCATACGGGACAGCTGTCCGTATGTGAGTCCTTTTCAAAGGCCAGTCCCGGATGATTTGTATGAACGTGGATCTTCACAATATCTTCATCCGCCACACATACGATGGAATCTCCAATGGACTCAGGTAGGATTTAAACTCCATTTCATCTGCTTCTGTAAAGGCCTTATCTGTCATAATGATAAATTCTGTACAATATCCGAACTTGATGTCCGCTTCAGCCTGCGCACCTGCTTTGGTCATCTTTGTTCCTGCACTTGCTTCGATCGCACTGTAATCGATCTCTTTGCCAAGAAATGCATCATAGGCGCCATGTAACACTTCCAGAAGTCCCTGTCCGCCGGAATCCACCACGCCGGCTTCTTTCAGTACAGGAAGCATCTCCGGTGTCTGATCCAGCACTTCTTTGGCATATGCCAGAACTGCCGGCAAAAACTCTTCCAAATCATCTGTCACCTCTGCCATCTCAGCTGCTTTCTGAGCGATTCCTTTTGCAACTGTCAGGATCGTACCTTCTTTCGGTTTCATGACCGCCTTGTAAGCAGTTGCTCTTGCACGCTCACATGCCTGTGCAAGTACAATCGTATCGATCTCTTTTTCTTCCCCGGATCGTCTTTGTAAATCCTCTCAGAAGCTGAGAAAGGATTACTCCCGAGTTTCCTCTGGCTCCTCGAAGAGAACCGGAAGAAATCGCTTTTGCCAGAGATTCCATATCCGGTCTCTCCATGGCGCTGACTTCCTTTGCAGCTGACATGATGCGTCAAAGTCATATTCGTTCCTGTATCTCCATCCGGTACAGGGGAATACATTCAGTTCATTGATGAATTCTTTTTTTGCCTCCAGATTTGCCGCTCCCGCCAGAAACATTTTTGCGAGCAGCTCTGCATTGATCGTTTTTGTTGCCACAGCAAATATCCTCCTTAATCTATCACTCTGACACCTTCAACGAAGATGTTGATCTTATCTACGGTCATCCCGGTGAATTCTTCCACTTTATATTTGACGTTGTTCATCAAATTATCAGAAACAGAAAGAATATTTACTCCATATGCAACGATCACATGGAAATCCAGAACCAGGATATTGTCATCTGAAATATCCACATGGATCCCATGGGTCAGACTTTCTCTTTTAACAGCCGCACAAGACCATCTTTCATGTTCACGACAGCCATACCTACAATTCCAAAACATTCTACAGCAACAGAGCCTGCGTATTTAGCAATAACTTCCGGGCTAATTGTGATAATCCCAAGCTCTGTACTCATACTACCTTTCATCATATATTACCTCCAATTCTTAATGGATCTTCGCACAATTAACATTCGTATTATACTCTCATTATCCGGATTTTACAATATCGATTCATAAAGTGCTGTCAAAACATTCAAAATCTCGTCCTCTGACATGGCCGAACTGTCCAGGCACAGATCGTACTGGGACATCTCTTCCCACTTCTTGTCTGTATAGTAGTTATAATAGAATTTTCGCTGTTTATCGACCTTTTGATCAGAGAAAGCGCCTCTTTTCTTCCAGAGAGGTACGCCCATCACTGTCTGAAGCCTGTAGTCCAATGGTGCATGAATAAAAATACTCCGGGATGTCGGGGCGGGATTTCAGGATATCATTGGCGCATCGTCCTACAATGATACAATCCTCCGTATTGATGCTGATCTGTGCCTGTGTGTAGAACAGTACATCGTTCATCGGTTCAAACCGAAAACGGCTTTCCATCTGCGCCGGATCTTCTACCGGGTAACGCCATGGATTCGCTCTTTTTTCATCTACTTTAACCAGCTCATCATAAGAAATATCATTCTGTTCACTGGCAAGTTTCGATCAGTTCTTTGTCATAATAATGAATTCCCAGCTTTTCGGATAACTTCTTTGCAATTCTGCGTCCGTTGCTGCCATACTGTCTTCCGATTGTAATGATACGTCTGCTCATAATCATTCCCCCGCTTTCTGCCTGTCATCAAGGCGTTTGAAGTTATTTGAAGTTACTTTAATTTTATCATGAAATGAAATTGATGTGAACAAAAAACCCGATAAATTCACAAAAAATCCCATATATTGATCTTTACAAAAGAATTTCAAAAAAGACTTTTGCATTCAGAGGGGGTTTCTGCTAGAATAACAGTGTTGTGAGTCTGTATAAGACTATTTCAGATTGTTAGGAGGTGCAATGATGGCTAAATGTGCTATTTGTGAAAAGGGTGCTCACTTCGGAAACAACGTAAGTCACTCTCATAGAAAACACCAAAAATGTGGAAATCAAATGTGAAATCCGTTAGAGTGAAAACAGAAGGCGGAGCTAAGAAAATGTACGTTTGTACTTCTTGTTTAAAATCAGGATGCGTTGAGCGTGCATAATCTGTTATATGACGACACGGAATAAAAAGGTTTGATATTTACTTTGTAAATATGGAGTTTTTTTTCATGCTTTACTCGCCAGAAAAAACAGATGCCCAGCCGGACACCTGCTTCATTTACAAAACAGACAATATCCTATTAAAGCAACGCAGTAATGATCGCAATCCCCCATGGAATACTCGATAACAGGAGCATGATCAGCATTCCCACTGCGACGAAAATCAGCGCAAATCCGATCGCCCCGTTTCAAAATACATCACACCCACCGGCCCTCTTACTGCAAATATATGACAGATATTTCAAAATAATACTCTGATTTTATACGTTTTCTTCTTTTCAGCAGAATCTAAAATCTCTGCCACATCTGCTTCTGTTACTTTATCTTCTTTTTTTCTCTGTAAAAACGGTCCACCAGATCCGGTACCATATCCAGAATTTTTGTCATCGTATCCTGATTTCTCACATTTACAAAGCTTGGTCGTTCCATTCTTGATCACAAGAACTGCACTCGGGGTAATCTTTCCACCGATTCCACCCATTCCTTTTTCGCGTTTTTCAGCACGAAAAGAACCGGCTCCGATTCCAAAGGAAACATCTACAAGCGGAAGAATGATCGTATCACCCACATGAATTGCGTCACCGACAACCGTCTTAGATGAGATCACTCCATCCATTCCCCTGAAACAATGCTTCCACAGTCGATTTAAAATTGTTGTTATTCTCTGCCATTTGCTGTTTTCCTCCTTTGGCTTTTTGGTTGTATTCTAAAAGCGTAATTTTCTGATATGGGAAATCGTCGTGCGGATATTCTTGTTCCACAGCAGATTCCATAGAACAATCACAAAATAAACGGCATGCACCCTCCCCTTGATCATGGCCTTTCCTTTGAGCACTTTCTCGTCAAAATTCGGGGCGATCTCCACACATTCTCCGATAAACGGATAGATAAGACTCGCTCCCGCCAGAACATATCCTGTGACAGAAGGGTCTGAAAACCCGAATTCCAGATCTGCCTCACACTTTGACGGCTTCAAAAAGCAAAACAAACGTCGAAGCTCTGTGAGGCATTTCATAAAAGCTGACCGATGAATTTCATCCGTAAGAAACTCCATCAATCTTTCCTTTTTTTTTCTGCCAGTGATTTGAGCATATCACAAATTTTATGAAAAGTACATTTTATCTGTTCCGCTTTTTGAGAAATCCGCTCTCCAAGTCCCGGTCTTGAATCCTGTTTCTTTTTGTTTTCGGTTTTCTTATGTTCTGTTGTTTTCTTTTGTATTGGTTCCGGCTGTTTTTTAAGTTGTTCTGAAGACTCTTTTTTTCTGTATACTTTTTTCAGAAGGAGGAGACTTCAGTGTTTTTTTACTCTGAGAGTGCTTCTCTTCTGTCCGGGAAACAGGTGGGGCTGCCTGTTCGGGCTGATCCGCCAGAAACTGCTTCCATGCGATTCGAAACTTCCATTTTAACGCTCCGCCTTGGTACGACACCTCTCCTTTACAAGGGAACACAGCCAGGAAAACTTCAGCGAGGCGAACAGGTTTTTCCATTCATCTTCCCCAGGACATCTCCCCGATATCTGACCGGCACAAAAGAAAGATACCTGCCAACAGGATCAGTATTCCCAATATTACCAGTAATATCCAGCCTATGATTTTTAAAATCAACAGAAGTATATGTATCATATGATTCTACACACTGCCTTCCCAGATTGTTTCTGATTATTTAAGATGAACTCTCTTAGTCTGACATCATTTGTTTTTGGTACACATCCTGCACGATTTCTTCTGTCAGCTCCAGTGCCCCTTCGTATCCATCCGCGAGACCGACTACGAACAGCCCAGCGTCCTCAAAAATATGCTGCTTCAGCAACAATACAGAGAAAAATTCCAGTGGATTTTGTTTTCCCTGGGCTAACACGATCAGATAAAGATCCTTTCGAAACCGTTTCTTTTTCAAGCCCTCAATAATCCTTTTTTCACGTTTTTTCAGAGAACGGCTTACATACAATTCTCTATAAAACTCCATATTCATGCAGTCTGTCATCCCCTTTATGCTTGTTCTTTTCTATTGATAATAATAAGAATCCAACACCTGCTTTGCAATTGGAACTGCTTTTGCACCATTTCCGTCATAGCCCTCGATGATCACACTGATGACCAGTTCCGGGTTGTCCACATTCGTAAAGCCTACGAACCAGGAATGTGTTTTTTCCCCCATCTGTCATGCTGTATTCTGCAGTTCCTGTTTTTCCCGCCACGGAATAAGACTGTCCGGAAAGCATCGTGGCAGTTCCTTCATCCACAACTGCCCGCATATAGTCTTTCAACTGTGACGCTTCCTCCGATGTCATCAGTTTTTATAACTTTTCGGTACATTTTTCCGAATCTCGTTTCCTTTATAGTTTGTGACTTTATCAACCAGATATGGTTCCATTAAAGTTCCGCCATTTGCGATCGCCTGTGTGATCAGTGCCATGTGATACGGGCTGACCAATGTGTTTCCCTGTCCCATAGCTGTCATCATCATCTCTCCGTCACTGGTATTCTCATCCACTACAAACGAGCTTTTGAATAATCCAGCACGGATGGCAGTTTTTGTTAAACAGAAGCTCTTCGGCCGTCGCACGGTAAGAATTCCGATCCAGCATCAGACCAATGTTTGCAAAGGAAGAGTTGCAGGAGTTTGCAAAAGAACTGCGCAAGTCTTCCAATCCATGTACCGTACTGTCAAAACATCGGATCGTGATGTCTTCATAAGTGATCGATCCTTCACAATTATAGCTGTAATTTTGATAGTCCGGATGTTCTCTCATATATTCCAGTGCAGTCACGATCTTAAAGGTAGATCCCGGAGCATATGCCCTTGAGGTCACCCGGTTCAGAAGCGGACTGTAAGCACTGTCTGCATTTAAAGGCTTCCCAATCCTGCGCGATTGTATTCGGATCATAGGACGGTCCGGACACCATGGCAAGAATTTTTCCGGTGCTGGCCTCCATAACCATGATCGCGCCCCGATTTTCTCCCAATGCATTGTATGCCGCCTGCTGAAGCCCCCGCATCCAATGTAGTTACGACCGTATCGCCATGATTTTTTCATCCTTAAATTCGTTGAGAAATTTTTCCGCAAAAAATGCATTGGACGTCAGAAGTTCTGAGTTTTCGATGGATTCCAGTCCGCTTTTTCCTGCGGTCTCATTGCTGTAGCCAACAACATGGGCAAATGCTGCCCCGTACGGATAGACTCTGTTTTCTGTTCCGTCCTCTCCGACCTGTGTCTCGGCAAGAACTTCTCCGTCTCTGTCCGTAATGCTTCCCCGGATGATCCGGTCTGCAAAGGCATCCTGTCTTACATTATACGGACTGTTGACGATTGTCTTTGCCGGAACACATTAAAATAGACAATATATAGGATCATCGGGGCAAGAAACAGCGTAACAAACAAATAGGTCATCTTAGCGAACTCTTTTGTTTTGGAACTTCTTCAAGCCTGGCTCTTTGGTTGTCTTTTTCTTCTTTGTGGTTCTTCTCTTCGTGCCATTTCTTAACTCTCTTTCTCTCTTTCTTTCCAGATTTTCTTCCTCATCTTCTCTTAAAATATACAGACCCTGTATGATGCCGAACATGATCATCGTACTTAAAATTGAGCTTCCTCCGTAGCTGACAAGAGGAAGAGTTACGCCTGTAGAAGGTATAAATTTAGTCACTCCGCCGATCGTTAAAAACACCTGAAAAATATAACAGGTTCCAAGTCCCAACGCTACCAGTTTGTAGAACTGATTGCGGAGTGCCAGAGCAATGTTTAAAAACATCACATAACAACTGACACACACCAGAATCAGACACAGGGAAAGAATCAGTCCCATTTCTTCCGAAATCGCAGCAAAAGATAAAGTCTGTATCAGCTACAGGAATCTCATCCGGAAGTCCCTGAAACAGCCCCATTCCAAACCAGCTTCCTGTGCCAATGGCAAACAAAGACTGCGCTACCTGATATCCGCCGTCACTATAGGTTGCAAACGGATCTTTCCAGGCAGCTACACGTACCTGAATGTGCGCAAATAAATGGTATGCCAGTACGGCAGCGACCGAACCGCCTCCGAGACCGGCTGCCACATAAAGAGGCTGTCTCGTTGCCGTGTACAGCATGACCAGATACACTACGAATAAAAATCAATGCCGTACCAAGGTCTGTAGAAAGCACGAGGATCAGCACATGAGCTGCTGCCAGTGCTGTTGTAATCACAATGTTCTTAAACTCAAAGAACGGTTTAAATTTGCCGCTACAAAAATACAAATAAAATTTTCACAAACTCGGACGGCTGTATTCCGAATCCGGCGATCGTAAATCAACAAGCTTTGCTCCACCGGAAACCTCTGCCAGAACGGAAACCAGAACCAACGCCAGAATCCCGGCTCCTGCATACATATAGCCCCAGTCTTTTAAACGATCCAGCTTACGGATGACAACCGGTACCACCAAACCGATCACAACTCCTACTGCGGCGGCGAAGATCAGCTGCTTGATCGCATTTTCTTCTTCCAGTCTGGTCAGCACGATCATCCCGATACAAAGAAGCATGCACATATTATTAACGATCAGCTTGGACACCTTCGGATATAAAATCCGGTACAACAGAATCACAGCCAGAAGAAAACCCGCGCTGGCTGCATAAAAAGAGTCAGTATTTTGGGATCATCCTTCTTCAGATACATGACCACATATGCTGTCAGCTGAAGTAAAAACATCAGCACATTCTGCCGGATCGGGGATCCATTTCTGCTCGCTCTCATAATTATGTGCGAAAATAGAGAAACACGAAAACGTGTAAATTCCCCATTAAAAGGATCATAAGATATTTTGATAATTCTACTATGATGTTAACCACAATTTCACCTGCTTTTATGTTATTCCGCGTCTGAAATGACCGCGCGTAAATTCTTCTCTGACATTCCCGATACCGCATTCCGGGTATTCACAGCAAGAGCCGCATTCAAGATGCGAGTCACCTCGCTGCCTGTCTCTGTCGAAAACTGCACACGGATGCTTCTTGGATGCATCCTCATCCACTCTTCTCTTTCATCAAACAACGATAAAGGCGGAATTGTAAAAACAATATTATAGCAAAATCCGCAGTGATTTTTCACCGGGAACTGTTTTCCTCTGCGATCCGTCAGTGTTGTCGTGACCGGGTGGTGTGTACAGCCATTTGTTGTCTTCACCACACACTGCGCAGATGTCATAACCGGAATTCTTCCATAGATCACAAGTTCACTTTCCTCAAGTCCCAGAACATTCAGCTCCTCTGCATTTAATTCCATCGGAGCTGTAAACAGTTCTACACCGTTCCTTTTCCAGAATTGCCGGCTGTATTGATTGAATACATACAGATTATGATCCAGAAGGATCGTCCTGTCAAATCCGTGTTGTTTTAAAAACTGAAAACTCTCACAGTTTCTGATCAATACACCGTCCTGTGCGATTTCAGAAACCGATCATAATGTTGTTCAAATTTTCGAACTGCATCAGCCCGGAAAAATATGGGGCATCGCCAGAAAAAATCTTGGCACTGCTTCTTTTCACTTTTTTTACAGAGGTGCTGCAGTCTCGCATCTTCAAATAAATCCTGTACTATATTACTGTCAATATAAATCCCGTTCTGCTGCCTCTGAATCCAGCACACTTTCCAGCTGTTCCAAAGTCTCTGTCAGAACACTCAGCAGTACACCTTCCGTTTTCTTTTTCTTCTGAGTTTTTTTTGTTTCAGAAGAGGTTGTTCCGTGGATGTCCGCCGGAATTTCCCGCATATCTCCAGTTCTAATTTTTCTAATGCCTGCCTTCTTAATTCATTGAGCTGCTGCATTGGAAGAAACACCTTTTCCTTCCACATCAATCTCCAGATGTTCAAATACAAATTCTGTGGCTCCTGTCTTAGAAAGTTGCTTTTGGATTCTGGACACCTCCATCGGCTGATTCTGTGCCTCCTGCACAGTCTGCTCGGAATAAACGGTAACGCTTATATCTTCTGTCCAGACTGTCAGCATTGCCGGTTCTCCCACTGCCGCACGCAAGTATCCGGATATCTGCTTTTTCGTTGCCCCTTCCAGATACTGTTCTTTCATCTCTGTCATCAGTTTCTGGTTACGGATTCGATTTAGAATCTGTCCTTTTTGATATTGTTCCTTTTTGGGAACCAGAATCACAGTCTTTGTTCCCTTTGAATCTCTTTTCCAAAAGAGTAATTCTCACGCTGCAGATTCAACTCCAGGAGATGCTCCTTGTGGATATCTGTTAAAGTCTCCACCGTCAGTTCTCTTCCTTTCTGTGAGCACACGTGCCGCAGGTACTCCTGCATGGTTCGGGCGGAAATGGCGATCATATCCCGGCCGTTTTCGTTCTTTATAATAACCCTGGCTGAATCCGCCCGATTATACAGATCCATCAGCGCTTCCCGGTCTGCCTGTTCTACCCGATATCCACTTTTTCCCTTTTTTAGATACAAATCTGTATACTTCCGGTAAATCGATGTCACGGCCGCTACATACTCGGGCGCTTCATTCTTCCCTCAATCTTAAATGAATAGACGCCCGCCTCGATAGCTCCGGAATCAAATCCAGAGTACAAATGTCTTTTGGACTGAGCACGTATTCTTTTTGCTGCTCTGATCCACACTGTAAGGGAGACGGCACGGCTGGGCACACTGCCCTCTGTTTCCACTCCGTCCTCCGATCAGGCTGCTGGAGCAGGCACTGGCCGGAATAGCAGTAACACAACGCCCCATGGACAAAGCACTCAATCTCCATCCCTGTTGCACGATAAATCTCCTGAATCTCTTCCAGAGAAATGGGTTCCCTTGCCGGGACCACTCTTGTCACTCCCTGACTTTGTAAAAACTGCGCTGCCTTTGACATTAACTGAGGACATCTGTGTACTTGCATGAATCTCCATGATCCGGAAAATCATGCCGGATTAATTCAAGCACTCCGACATCCTGTACGATCACCGCATCTAAGCCATGCAGATACAAGGGTTCCAAATAGTCATGAAGTGTCTCGATCTCCCCGGTCTTTTCAGAAGTGTATTGACTGTAAGATACACTTTTCTTCCATGGAAGTGTGCATAATCAATGGCCTGCTTTAATGTCTCTTCTGTAAAATTGTTGCGAATGCGCGAGCTCCTGAATCTGGGACCTCCTGCATATTTGGGCATCCGCACCTGCAAATCGCAGCCAGAAAGCTCTCATAGGATCCTGCCGGAGATAAAATCTCTATCTGTGGTTTTTTTTTTCTTCTATCAATCAATAACTCCTTTTCTATTTACATAAAAAGAGGGCCAAACAAAAGCTGCTTCTTCTGCAGTCTTTGGGCCCTCATTTTTTACTTTCTGCGATTCTTCATCTCTGTTTCCAGCTTCACGATCTGCATCTGAAGATCGTTGTTTTCTTCCTTCATCTTAGCGAGCTCTTTTTCCGCATTCTCCAACTCGATCTGTACGGAAATTAATTCATGCTTTAAGTCATACATCTCTTTATCTTTCAGTTCGATGTCACTCTCCAGTGAATCTCCCTGCTTCTTTGCCTTAAAATAATCATCTGCAATATTCAGTGCCAAAAGTACATTTCTGGTGTCTGCACTCTGTTTCCGGTAACCTTCGCTGTTGGCACATTCTGTTATCTTATGGTTCAGATAGGAAGATACTTTCTGCAGATATTCTTTCCTTCAAATCCACTTAGCGTATATACTTTTCCTCCAATTCAAAACTTCTGTAAAATGTTTTTGCTGAACTCATAGCATCCTCCTTGGCATTTCTTATCTGTTATTATAAACTATCTGCAAACAAAAAAACCAACTATTTTTGAAGTTTTGTGTGACCGCTCACCTTGAAACCCGGAGGAAGAATTTTTTCCAGGGATCCCCAGATATGCCAGATCTGTCACAACTCTTCCTCTCGGTGTACGCTGGATAAATCCATTTTTCAGCAGATATGGTTCGTATACATCCTCCAGTGTTCCGGAATCTTCTGAAATGCTGGCTGCAAGTGTATCCAGCCCCACCGGACCTCCTGAAACTTTTCAATCATGACCTGTAAGGATCATCCGGTCTCCGTGGTCCAGTCCATAACGGTCCACGTCCAGAAGATCCAGTGCATAATTTGCTACTTCTTCCGTGATCACGACCGTCATATTTGACCTGTGCAAAATCACGCACCCGCTTTAGCAGACGGTTGGCAAGCCGCGGGTTCCTCTGGAGCGCTTTGGCAGCTCATAAGCGCTCCTTTTTGTATCAATCTCGACATTGAGCACTCTGGACGAACGCTTGATGATCGTCATCAACTCTTCTTCTGTATAAAACTCAAGACGATTCACAACTCCAAAACGATCCCGCAGGGGTGCGGTGAGCATCCCTGCTCTCGTAGTCGCTCCCACCAGGGTAAACTTCGGAAGATCCAGACGAATGGAACGTGCGGATGCTCCCTTGCCGATCATGATATCGATAGCAAAATCCTCCATTGCCGGATACAGCACTTCCTCCACCTGCCGGTTCAATCGGTGAATCTCATCCACAAACAGCACATCATGCTCCTGCAGATTATTCAAAATAGCAGCCATCTCTCCCGGCTTTTCAATCGCCGGCCCGGAAGTCACCTTTGAGATTCACCCCCATTTCATTGGCGATGATTCCTGCAAGCGTCGTCTTTCCTGAGTCCCGGCGGTCCATAGAACAATACATGGTCTAACGCCTCGTCTCTTTCTTTTGCCGCCTCGGATATAAACTTCCAGCATCTTCTTTCGCTTTTGCCTGTCCTATGTAGTCCGAAAGAAGCTGCGGCCGCAGATGATTCTCTATCTTCGCATCTTCTTCCAGATTTTCTGTTGTGATAATTCGTCTTCCCATATGCTTCCTCTACTATATCTATAACATTTTTTTCAATGCTTCTTTGAGTACGTCTTCCACAGAGGTATACTCTGTCACCTGGCGTACTGCCTTCAGACTCTCGGCATTGCCATATCCAAGAGCCACTAAAGCCTGTACTGCCTCTGTCTGGATATCACCGTTTCGCCCATCTGATGGAATCTGCTGGGCGGCTGCGCTTCGCGGCTCTAACATCTCCCCAAGATCCAGCTTGTCTTTCAATTCGATTTATCAGCTTCTCGGCTGTCTTCTTTTCCAATCCCGGGTGCTGCACAGATTGCCTTGGCGTCACCTGACAATACCGCAAACTTGAGTTCATCCGCCGAGAGACAGGATAAGATGTTCAGTCCGCCTTTTGGCCCGATTCCGCTCACGCCGATGACCAGCCTGAACACTTCAAGATCGTCTCTTGTCAGAAATCCAAACAGCTGCATCGCATCTTCCCGCACATTCAGATACGTGTGAATCTTTACTTCACATCCAATCGGCCCAAAAGGCTCAGGGACTGCTCCGGCATATAAATTCCGTATCCTACTCCCTGTACATCTACGATTGCCTTGTCCCGTTCCAAGCCTGCCAGTTCCTCTAATATATGAAATCATAGCTTCTGTTTCCTTTTTCTTCTATATACTTATTCTGCTTTTTTCAAAAAAGCAGTCCTTTTTGAGTACTTCACTGATACAATTCCCAATCAGAAGCCCCGTTACCAGCCCTGATATGAGCAAAACTGAAATACCCGACCTGATAGGTTCTACGAATCATCATCGCGAAACAGCCGTCTGATGTTATGAAATACACCTCCTGCGATGCTGACTCCCTGGATACTGAAACCACCGGTCCTACGAAGCAACACCATGATGGCGAGACGGAAAACGCCCCCTGCCATACTGTAGAGAATCATACTCAGATTCCCAAACAAAATCCGACAGCAGAATTTGGTTACAGATAAAAGAAACGCTTTTTCCTCCATATGTATACAAAACAATGACGATTACCAGATTTGCCAGCAAT
>VOFI01003410.1_pt1 | contig 18513 bp, 18 predicted proteins | sample 5384131 | NCBI WGS metagenome assembly VOFI01 (sample SAMN12384728, study PRJNA508395) | human gut metagenome | isolation source: healthy gut H | host: Homo sapiens
CTGAGTATTTATAACAAATGGAAGCTGTACGGAGATTCGTCCCTGAGGGATGATGATCACGCGCCTGTCAGGATGATTCCGCAGGCGGCTGCTGGCAGCTGTGGCGCAACATTGCAGCCCAGGATCCTTCCTTCGGCCCATCCGATAAATTCTGCACCGATACCAAGGCTACCAATTGGGAATCTGCAACCATCACTACGCTGGATGATTGGGATTCCTCCTTATATACAGAAAATCTGCAAGAGAGATCCCTTTAGCGGCAAGGTGGTGACCGGGGGTATTATCACTGTGAAGGATTCCAAGTGGCTGATGAGCTATACCCTGAACAGACAGCCTCATTTCAAGGATCAGCCCAAGGATCAGCTGAGTGGTGTGGGTATACGGACTGCTTTACGGATGTTCCCGGTGATTATGTCAAAAAGCCCATGCGGGAATGCACGGGGCGGGAAATTACGGAGGAGTGGCTTTATCATCCTGGGAGTACCTGTGGAAATCCCGGATATGGTTGGTTCCGCACACTGCGTTCTCGTATGATGCCCTATATTACTGCATTTTTTCATGCCGGGGCTGAGGGCGACAGGCCTAAGGTGGTGCCTGAAGGCTGCACGAATTTTGCCTTTATCGGACAGTTTTCCGATACGGTAAGGGATACGGTATTCACTACGGAATATTCGGTGCGTACGGCTATGGAGGCTGTATATACGCTGCTGGATGTGGACAGAGGGGTTCCGGAGGTATTTGATTCCTGTTATGATGTGAGAGTTCTGCTGGATTCTACGTCGAAGATGATGGATGGTAAGAAGCTGATGGATATGAAGGTGCCGTTTATATTGAATCTGGTGGAGAAGAAAGCACTGAAAAAAATAGAAGGGACGGTGATTGAGGAACTGTTGGAAAGGTATCATGTGATTTAAGGATGGAAGAGCCGATGAGTGAAACTCCGGAGATTTATCTCCGGAGTTTCTTTGATTTGTATCAGCTGTTAATTATTGAGTAAAGTCCTGCTATCCAGTAACAACTCTATCATTTTTGATGGTGCAGAAGTATTGGAGGAAACAATTGTTAATGTATCGGACTCATTTTGATAAAGTTCAGCAGCAGGCCATTCTCCATCAGAAGTAATAATTTTAGCATTTTCGACAGGAAAAGGACAGGAATTCCATACAAGTTCCAAAGTAGTGGAATCATTTTCTGTATCATAAGTCCATATGTGTATTATTTTGTTATCGGGATCCCAGGTCAGATTGCGGACCATGCCCGTACAGGAAAGAATATATGGCATATTTTTACCCATACAAGGATTAAAGGGAAGATTATAGTCAAGGCCGATTCCCCAGTCCGGACCACCCACATACATCAGATTCAGCGGACTGTTTACTGCTTTCAGGAAGAGTGCTGCAAAGCGTATGATGTAAACACTGTTGCGTTCTCCCCATTTGTCGGGTTTGTCAAAAGGTTCTCATAATGCCTTCCTCTGCAAAATAATACTATAAATTTTACTCAGATATGGAAGACAATCCACATAATCGTTGATGCGCATAGGAAGGTCATAGGCAGAATAAAAATCCTGTTCTCTTACCAGACCACGTGTTTCATGGGTAAAACCTGGTATCTGTACGGGGATAACAGCAGCCCACTGATATGCAAAAGCATCTTTTGCCATCTGCAGATATCGTTCTTCTCCGGTTCTTATGTGCATTTGAGCACAATAACACATAAATCCCATAATACCGATAGCATCATTATTTTTGGGCGGTTTGCCGCCTCCTACCCAGGCACCTCCGTCCATGCAGCCATCAGCCCAGTTATTTATATGTACAAAGTTCTGATACAGCCATTTTTCAATTCGAAGCTGTGTATTATGTATCTTTTCATCACCGGTATCCGCGTACATATAATCCATGGCAAGTAATGCTTCTGAAATAGCAGGCGCATACTTATCACATTTTCCATTTATATTATAGTTACGGCCAAGAGAACCATCCTCTTCTGTCATATTTACTGCAAACTAATACTTCGTCATAAAGCATGTAAAGGTGATGAGCGCCCAGATTCATATCGCCTATGTTGTAATAGAAACCAAATAATTCCTCTGACTGCATATCTTCAGAATTTGACTGATAAAGGGTACCCATATCCGTATTATAGATGGTGTATTGCCCTGATGAAAGCTGTTGAGATACTAAAAAATCTGCCATTTCAAAAGCACGTTCTCTTGCCCATGTTTCTTCTCTGTGTCGGCACCAATAGCGGTATAGTTCATAACCAAGCTGTACCTGAGGGCCGGGGCAGATATATTTGGAATACCATCCATGAGGAACTGTTGTATCATAGCGGCCGGTATCAGTTCGAATTAACTGGGTATAGCCTTTTCCGGGTATATAGCCAGGAGCATTCTTATACATATCCATCAGCATTTCCACAGCCCGATGAATGGGATAGCGTATGGAAGTGTCTTTATTATAACCACAGTTATCAATATATCCCTTCAGACACTCATACTGTGAATGACCCATTGATACGAGGAAACGAAAGTTTTTGATGGATTCTTCTTTTTCTTTAGTGAGTTCCACTCTAAGCAATTCTAATTCAGTAATACACTGTAAATCTAATGCCCGTGCCATTCCTTTAAAAGGAGAATAAAGACGGAAGGGAGCCTCAGGTGTATTTTGGCTGTCAATTTCGACATGGGCTGCATAGAATTCATCTTCCAGATGATACCCTGCACTAAGATACACTTCCTGTCCATTCAGTTTTTCACAGCCTAAAATTACAGGAGCCCGGGAAATATCCGTATCAATACACCAACGTTTTCCTTCTTTACCAAAAAGAGTATCTTCATATGGGTATTTCATAAAAACGGCTTCACTGGTATAAAAAGGAATGCTTATAAATACACGGTGATAAATAGGATGAATAGGATCAAGTTCATATTCAAAGATAATGGCTGGAGAAGAAGCTGATATACTAGCATAAATGTGAAGGCTTAGTTTTTCATCTTTTCCCCAAAAATGTATTTTTCCTTTTTTCTCTGTATTTTCTACAATTTCATACTGTTGCGCACAAAATTGTTTTCCAACGGAATCTTCTTCTAAAAAAAAGGAAATTGGTTCACCAAGGGGCACATCATCAAGATAAAAGGTACCAAGCCCCCATTTTCCATCATTCAGGGATGGAATCCATTGTCCTGTATTACGATTCCCCATTATGGGAATCCCCTGATTATTTACAGATATTAACATATTAGCAGTAGTCATTCTGCGCCTCCTTATTCTTGTAGAATTGTGAGATTCGTATATAAGAACAAATTGGCATTTGAGAATTATGTAATTTGAAATTAGCACATATAACGAGAAATGTCAAATAAAATCATAAAAAATACATTATATATGAGAATTTATTTTTTACACTTAAATAATAGACAAAAAATGTATAAAAAATTTATATATTATATAAGAATTTATGCAATATGAACAAGAGTGTATTGACAAAACTACAAAACAGTAGTACTTTGAAAATGTGAGATTCGTAATTAAATAAAAGTTTTTATATAGGAACACATTAAACGTATATACAGTTAATAGAAGGTAAGGAAATGAGCAATTTATGTAAACAGGAACAGTATGAAAGTTAAGTGAAAAGGAGAAGGTTTATGAAAAGAAAAGTATGGAAAAAGGTGACGGCAATCCTGGTAACCTCCGCAGTTTTATTAGGAGGATGCACAAGTACGAATCAGAAGGAATCAGAAGGAGCAGCGGAACCCACACCGGAAGCAGCAGTGGATAGCAGTGAGGTAGTAACCGGTGAAGGAAAGGAGACTATACGTTATATGATCTGGGGAGATGCCAGTCTGTATAATCAGATATCAGATAGTCTTCAAACTACTTATCCGGAGTTTTTCGAAAAATATGAAATAGAAGTAATTGTTGGCGGCTCTGGTGATAATGAAGTTGCTGAAAAAATTCGTTTATCTCTGGCTAGTGGAGAACCATGTGCAGATATTATTCAGCTGAATTATACGCAGGTGCCTGAATTTGCTGAGGCAGGAGCCTTGGAAGATTTGAGCGATGTATATGAAGGTTTTGAAGATAATCTGACATTTGCAGCAAAGAATCTATCTCAGTATAAAGATCAGATAGTTACGGTAGCTAATCAGATAAACAGTAAGCTTTTCTACTATAGAAAAGATATTTTTGATGAATGTGGTGTGGATCCGACACAATGGAAAACAGTTGATGATATGATAGCTGGTTCGGCCCAAATCAAAGAAAAATATCCGGATTCTTTCATACATAACTGCAGTAAAGAAGAAGGCTTCAGCGGATACGATGCCTATATGATGATGTGTGTTTATGATGCAAAATTCAGTGATGAAAACGGGGAATATATATGTGACACGGATCCAGGTCTGCGAAAGAGTATGGAAACATTGAAAAAAATATTTGATTCCGGTATTTGTTATGGCTCTGGTGATTTTACTCCGGACTGGGAAGCAGCGTTGGCGGATGGAACATTGGTAGGTGAGTTTACAGGAAGCTGGTTTAAATTATTTATTCCCGGATATGCGCCTGATCAATCCGGAAAGTGGGCAGCTTGTCTGTGGCCGGAGGAAATCCGTAAAGGTTCGGAAGCAGGAGGCAGTGTATTGGTAATTCCTGTTTTTTCTGAGCAGAAAGAGGCGGCCAAAGAGTATTTGAAGATGTACAGGCTACAGAAAGAAGGTGTTTTAGCAGCCTTTGAAAATGCTGACAGAACTCCGATAACTCAGGCAGAATTTGATACTATTGCTGAAAAAGAAAATGATTATCTGACTAATAATTATTGGAAGATTGAAAGTGACAGCTATGATCAAAACAGTTTTACTATTTTTAATTATTCTCCTAATGCGGTAGCGGAAATGACCATTTTTAATGGTTGGTGTGCAAAATATTTTTCTGGTCAGGCAGATTTGGATGAAACACTGAAGGGTATGAATGACGATATGAAAAACCAGATAGGTAATGCACTGGAGTAAAGATTGCCATGATGGCGGCGGGGATCTGTTCAAAGATCCCTGCTATTAAAGGGAGGTGTTTTTTTGCAGGGAAAATCATTGAAAGATAAAGTAGTACCATATCTGTTTATTCTGCCTTTCCTTATTTCCTTTCTTTTATTTTTTGTAATACCAAGTATATATTCTTTTTATCTGAGCTTTACTAAATATCCTGGATATGGGCAGGCTAAATGGCTGGGAATTCAGAATTACAGGAATATTCTGCACTATGGAAGATTTTGGGATGCTTTGGGAAGAACATTTTTTTATTGGCTGGTTAAGTTTATTCCTGTTACAGTAATCAGCTTTATGATGGCTTATTGCCTTAAGACAAAGGCTATTGTTAATAACCCTGTTTCCAAGGTTATAAAACCGATTCTGTTCCTTCCTCAGGTATGTGCAACAACAGCCTGTGCTCTGGTTTTTATGATTATTTTTGCTACACAGACAGGAGTAATCAATCAAATTTTTGGAGGGGAAATTTCCTGGATAGAAAATGCCAGAACATCTAAATGGGTGGTATTGATTTTGCTGATCTGGCGAGGAGCAGGATGGTTTATGGTAGTTTATCTGTCAGGGATGACAGCCGTTTCTCAAGATGTAATAGAGGCATCCAAAATCGATGGAGCCAATGCGGCCCAAACGCTAAGACTTATCATCATTCCCCTCATGAAACAGACCTTTAAATTTGCTTTTATTATGGATGCTATTTCCAGTCTGAGGATGTATACGGAAGCAGCTGTTCTTACAGCAAAAGACGCGGGAGGTGTAGCAAGAGAGGTCGCAGAAGGGGTTATTAACCTATTGATGTTTAACTTGAATTCCGGTAATTTTGGTATGGCATGTGCCTATGGCTGGATCATATTTGTGATTATATTTGTCATATCTTTGTTTATTCTGGGAACGTTCCGTGAGAAAAAGGAGAAAGGGCGGTAATAAAATTGAAGAAACAATATAAGTGGAAAAGTTTGCCGGTATGGATCTTTTTAGTTATCATGTGCCTTCTTTCCCTGTTTCCCGTTTACATTATGATAACAGGATCTTTTAAGAGTGCTTCAGATTTAGCAGTGAATTCCTATGGACTTCCTCAGAAATGGACACTGGAAAACTACAGAAGGCTTTTATCGTATAACAGTGGAATTATTGCCAGGACATACATGAATTCTATAGTAATTACGGCCTCCCATACTATATTGGTTATGTTATTTGGTTCTATGGCGGCTTTTGCATTTTCTAAGTATCATTTTAAAGGTAAAACAGTCCTTTTCACCCTGCTACTTGCCACGATGATGGTACCGTTTGAACTAAGTGTGACACCATTATATATCATGTTCAGTAAGATTGGATGGCTGAATTCCTATAAAATACAAATCATTCCATTTACAGCAAATGTTTTCGCCATGTTTATGATCCGCCAGTTTATGGAAGGTATTCCGGATTCTTTGGTTGAGGCTGCCAGGATAGACGGAGCAGGACATTTTAAAATTTATTACAAGATTATGGTACCTATATGTAAACCGGTAATGGGATCTACTACGGTATTAGTAGCTTTGGCTAAATTTAATGATTATCTTTGGCCTAAAGTTGTGGTTCAGAAACAAATGTATCAGCCTATTATGACAGTACTGCCCACTCTAAATGAAAAGAATGTAGTCTGGAATATCCCAAGGGAACTGATTCTAACGGGATGTACTATTGTTATTGTACCACTTATTATTTTGTTTGTTTGTCTACAGGATTTATTTATGGATTCAGTAGCAATTGGCGCGGTAAAAGAATAGAAAGGAATAGCTGTACACAGGCTTGGAGGAAAAAAAATGACACAATTCAGAGGTATTTTTGGTATACTCACGGCTTCTTATAAAGAGGATATGTCACTGGATGAAAAAAGTGTACGCAGTCAGGTGGATTTTTGTGTGAAAGCAGGAAGCCACGGGATTGTTGTTCCTGTGAATGCCAGTGAGTTTATTGTTTTAAGTGATGAGGAAAGAAAGGATATTATCAGATTCACGGTAGAACAGGCAGCTGGAAGAGTACCTGTTATAGCCGGGGTAACTACTCAGTCAACGTATCAGTCAGTAGAATTTGCTGCGTATGCAGGAAAGATAGGAGCAGATGGTTTAATTGCTATGCCTCCTTATGGGGCTAGGGCTACTGATGATGAAATTGTAGAGTTTTATAAGAGGATAGGTGATGCAGGCAGGATTCCTGTGTTTATTCAAAATTATATTCCACCGGTAGGAACTGCAATGTCACCATCTCTTTGCGTCCGTATCATGCAAGAGGCAGATTATGCCAGTTACATAAAGGAAGAAACTCAATATTCCAGCCAGGTTATTACTGAAATTGCCAGACTTGCTGAAATACTTCCGAAAGAAAAATATTTAGGTACTATGGGAGGAAAGGCAGGAAGGTATCTGATTGATGAATATCACAGAGGTGTCTGTGGAAATATGCCTGCCTGCGATATAGTAGATATCGATGCTAAAATATGGAACCTTCTGGAAGAGGGAAAAGAAAAAGAAGCAATAGCACTTTATAATCAAGCTATTCCTCTTATGAATATGGAATATATGTATGGATATGTACTATATAAAGCTGTTTTGAAAAAGAGGGGCATAATAGACTGTGATTCAGTCCGGGTTCCTGGGGGAAAACGGCTGGATAAGTTTGACTATACGGAACTAGACAGGATTTTAAAGGAACTGGAACCTTATTATCAAGTATAAGCCAAGAGGATTATAACAGTCAGGCGGTGGGATAAATGAAAATTATAGATATGAAAATTGTCGTAGTCGGTAATCCATGGAAAAATTGGATATTTGTAAAAATTTTTACAGATGAAGGGATAGAAGGCCTTGGTGAATGTACGGGAGGCTTGATGACAGCACCGAATGAAGGAAGTCTGAAGGAATTGAAAAGCCGTATTATAGGCCGGGATCCAACCCGGGTGAATGAACTGATTGATTTTGTAAGAAAAACCCTTTTTCTTTCACGAGGAGGAAATGCTTTATCAGGCATTGAAATGGCATGCTGGGATATTATTGGAAAGACATGCGGCAGGCCGCTTTATCAGCTGCTTGGTGGAAAAGTAAGAGAAAAAATCAGAGTATATGCTAATGGATGGTATCAAGGCCCCAGAGAACCACAGGCATTTGCTGAAAAAGCTGCCCAAATGGTTGAGGCAGGATATACCGCCTTAAAATTTGATCCCTTTGGCAAAGCTTATAAATTCATGAGCAGGGAAGAAGAGATACTTTCCATGGATATAGTCAGAGCCGTAAGAAGAACGGTCGGGGAACAGGTAGATTTGATGATAGAGGCGCATGATCGTTTCAGCTTGTCACAGGCAGTGCGTTTAGGACAGCTTTTAGAGGAATTTCATCCATTTTGGTTTGAAACTCCTGTTTTATCGGATAATCTGGAAAAGGTGAATGAGGTAGCGTCAAGAATACATATACCAGTTATTGCCGGAGAACGTAGTGAGGATCCGCGGGAACTAGCAAGGCTAATGTCAGCAAACAAGATTGATCTTATTAATCCGGAAATTCTTGGTGTGGGAGGTATCGGAGGCCTGTTGGATTGTTTTGCAGCAGCCAGATGCTTTGACTGTTTTGTAGCACCTCATAATGCTCAGAGTCCATATTGTACTGCTGCGAATGTGCATGTTGGTATTACGCAAACTAATTTGTTAATTCAGGAATGTTTTGATGATTCAGCAGCGCCTTGGGTGAGTGAGGTACTTCTTGGTTTCCCCAAAGTGAAGAATGGCTATATTGAGCCGGAAGATGTTCCAGGAATTGGGGTAAGCCTTCAGGAAGAAGAAGCATTGAAACATCCTTATGGAGATAAGAATTTTTTATGGATGTTTGAGGATGGATGGGAACGAAGAAAGGGAAACAAGTAGAGGAGTCTGGGATATGCGGTTACAGGATAAAGTCATTGTAGTTACAGGAGCAACCAGTGGGATTGGAAAAGGAATTGCCAGGGTATTAGCCGGAGAAGGTGCTTGCATTGTTCTTGCGGGACGTAACAGCACTGCCGGGCTGAAAGTAGAAGAACAGATATGCCGGGATGGAGGCAATGCATTTTTCGTGGAAACAGATATTCGCTGCGTGGACATGTGTAGGTCGCTGATTGATGAGACTGTCAAAAAATATGGCAGGATAGATGGTCTGGTAAATAACGCAGGGATATTTCCGTATGCGGAATTTGAAGAAGTAACCGAAGAAATGTATGACTCTGTTTTGGAAACAAACATAAAAGGTGCCTTTTTTTTTGTACGCAGCAAGCTGTTAAGTATATGAAACAGCGCAGATGCGGTTCAGTGGTTAATATCGGTTCTACACATTGGCAAACAGGGGGACAGGGATTAAGTGTGTATTCGGTCTCAAAAGGAGGGCTGCATACTTTTACACAGCATATTTCGCATCATTATGCCCCGGATGGAATCCGCTGTAACTGGGTAACGGTAGGATGGGTTATGTCTGAAGGCGAAAAAAGCCGGCTTTTGAATACAGGAATGACGGAAGAAGATATTGCAGCACAGGCAAAAAAAGAAATACCTATGGGACAGTTTCAGACTGCTGAAGATATCGCGAATGCTTGTGTATATCTTTTGTCTGATGAAGCAATGCAGGTAACAGGGACGGATATTAAGGTAACAGGCGGCTTTTTATCCGTATCCCGAATTGGATAATTAGGGTTGGAGGAATATTATGGGACAGATTAAAATAGCTATTATCGGTGCAGGCAGCTCACAATTCTCAGGAGGAATAATAAGAGATATTTGTGTTACTCCGAATTTGCACGGAATAAAAATTACGTTGATGGACATTGATGAGAAACGGCTGCGTTTCATCGGTGCCATGGGAAAAAAACTGGCGGATGAACTTCATGCTCGTATTGATTTTGAGCTCACCACAGATAGGGAAAAAGCCCTTGATGGAGCATCTTTCGTTATAAATACCGCTCAGGACCAGGGGCATCCATGGGCTACAGAACTGACAGAAATGGCAAAACGTCATGGATATATGTATGGAGGCCTTCTTTCTCTTACCTACAACGCTGCCTTTCTGATAGATGTGGCAAAGGATATAGAAAGAATATGTCCGGATGCATTGCTTATCCAATCATCGAATCCGGTTTTTGAGGGATGTACCGCAATTACGCGAAGTACACGGGTGAACGGTAGGACTATGTCACGGACACTATGGTTATCGTGATATAGCTGATGTTTTGGGGCTGGAGCGGGAATATGTTTCAGCAAAGATGTGTGGCTTTAACCATTGGATTTTCATGACAGATTTCAGATATAAAGGAATTGATGCCTATCCTCTTATAGATAGATGGATAGAGGAAGAAGCGGAGGAATATTGGAAAAAGCCAAGGAAATACTCCGATCAGCAAATGAGCAGGGCGGCTATTCATCAATATAAAATGTTTGGTCTTATGCCTATTGGTGATACCCCTCGTATGATGGATTTTCCAACTATGTATGGTTGGATATACAATGAAAGCCTGGAAGCCAAAAAGTATTTTTATAGTCAGCAGGGAGGCTTTGACAGCGAAGAGGGATGGAACCAGTATCTGGCCGACTTAAATCAGAATTTAATAAAAATTGAAGAGGCTGCTGTGAATCCTGAGAAAAAGGTAAGTGAAATTTTCGAACCCAAGCAGTCAGATGAACAGATTGTGCCAATAATAGAGTCTCTTTTGTTTGATATACCAAGGATATATCAAGTGAATATACCTAATAAGGGCAATTTATTGGAAGGTTTTCCTGAAAATATAGTAATAGAGGGGCAGGCATTGATATCCGGTGCAGGTATTCAGGGAATACATAATAACAGACTTCCGGACAGAGTCATGGCTGGAGCAATGAATCCCAGATATGTACAGTGTGAATTGATTTGTGAAGCGTTGCTTTCCGGAGAGCGGCAAGCTTTTAAGCTGGCTCTGCTGGCGGATCATTATACAAAGAGTGAAGCCCAGGTGGATGCTCTTCTGGACGAATGGTTTTCTCACCCGAAGAATACTGCTATTAACAAACTGCTGAAGAAATAAGAGGCATAATATATTTACATAGGAGGGTAGGATATGTCAAGTAATATAGAATTACGAAATATAAATGGAAAACAGTTGATTTATGTGGAGGGAGATCCCTTTTTGATACTTAGTTTTCAGTTGGATTGTGATTCCTGCTATGATGCAGGCACAATAGACCGTATGATGAAAAATGCGGTGAAGATGGGGTGTACAGGAATATCTCTTCTCTTATACTGGCGGTTGATCGAACCGGAAGAAGGTAAATACGATATGACGATTTTAAAGTCTATGCTGGACAGTGCGGCGGCATATGGTTTGAAAATTGTGCTCGTATGGTTTGGATCTTATAAAAATGCATGTATGCATTATGCTCCTGACTGGGTCATCCGGGATAGAACACGTTTTGCCAGAGTGATAAAAGAAGATGGCAGTATAACCCCCCTTTTGTGGCCTGCCCTAATGGAAAGGAATTATTGGAGAAGGATATTGCTGCTGTCAGTCAGGTATTTTTATTCCTTAAGAGTGAAGATACCCAAAATACAGTAATTCTTTTTCAAGTTAATAATGAAACAGGAATTATTGGAAATACAGATCGCTGTCACTGTAAGGTATGTGAAAATCTGTTTATAGAAGGAGGATACCGGGAAAAGTACCCTGATAATGCAGCAGAGGCTTTTATGGCAGAAAGTATACTATCCTATCAGGAAGCAATAGCAAAAAAAGCAAAAGAAATTTATGATATTCCCTGTTACATGAACTGCTGGCTTGCCCAACATTCTCCTGATTCGATACCAGGCTATACTTATCCCTGCGGGGGGCCGGTTTATCGTGTCCTGGATATTTACCGGGATAAAAAGAAATATGTGGACTTTGTTTCACCTGATATTTATACACCAGGCTATAGAGATTTTATGAGAATTGCAGAAGAATATTGTTTTGAAGGAAATCCTTTATATGTTGCAGAGCATGCTTTGGGAAAAAGCAGCAGGGCTTATAAAAATGTATATTATGCATTTGGAGAATTTGGAGCGCTTGGTTTTGACCCATGGGCTATTGACTGTGCATATCCGGATATGATGGAGTCTCCTCTATGTGACTGTTTTCATGAGCGTTGGAGTGATGAAGCATATGATATGCTGGAGTCTTTCGTTCCTATCAGGGATTGTATGATTCCGGTGGCAGAAAATATGGGTACTGAAAGATTACAGTACTGGGTACAGGAAGAAGGAGAAACGTCAGTAACATTACTTTTCGAAGATGTAGCGGTTAAAGTGGATTATTGTAAGCCGGAATTTGGAGCTAGCCGTGGTATTGTAATTCGGATGGACGATAAGGAATTTATTGTACTTGGATGCAAATCGACATTTTGTTTCCTGGATAGGAACGGGAAAAAACTTCGGCTTAAGGATTCCTGGAGAGGCACATATAAAAAGAGAAAATTCATCAGAGAACGAAGAAATACCATATCTTGGAATGATGATGCATTTACAGTTATGCTGAAAGAATGTGGGGTTACCCTGAATATTCTGGATGAATGAAAATATGTTGGCTGAAAAAGGAGAAATCAGATGAAACAGCTTGAGGCACAGTTGGAAGAAGCCATTAAATGTTTATTGGGAGAAGGTCCCTGTTATGATGAAAAAACAGGGATACTGTCTTGGGTGGATATTAAAACCGGTACCCTTTATAAAAAGAAAGAAGGCAGAGTTACATCTATTCAAACAGGACAATATCTGGGAGCAGCAGTTCCTGCTGACAGCGGAAATTATGTAGGTGTGCTGACCACCGGAATTTATCTTATAACAGATAAGACTATTCATAAAATATATACCCTGAATGAATTTCATGATTTCCAGCGTGCTAATGATGCGAAATGTGATGCCGAAGGCAGACTCTGGTTAGGTTCCATGCCATTATTTGAAGATGATATGGATAAAGGAGGAAATCTGTATTGCTATAGTATGAAAGCTGGATGCAGGCTGATGTTTGGTGGAACAAAAATATCCAATGGTATGGCTTGGAGCAGAGACGGACAAATCATGTACTATATTGATTCAGCTAGGAAACAGGTAGATGCTTTTGATTATGATATGCAAAATGGGATGATTGGTAACAGAAGAAAAGTGATTGAAATTCCCGTTGGTGTCCCGGATGGAATGACTATCGATGAAGAAGGAATGCTTTGGATAGCCTTATGGGGAACGGGCAGTGTAGGAAGATTCTGTCCTATAACTGGTAAAATGTTGGAAAGAATTATAGTACCCACATTAAATGTGTCTTCCTGCTGTTTGGGAGGACCGGAAGGCGATATCCTATACATAACGACATCAGGGGAAGGCGGCGGGAATGGAGACGGATTTTTATATTCAGTACATACTGGTGTGAGAGGGCTTCCTGTAAATCGGTTTGATGACAGAAAATGGATATTACAATGAGAGAAAACAGAATAACTATCGATATGGGGACAACAAATACAAGAATTGTCTTGTGGGGAAAAGGACAACAAAAGAGAGGAGAAATAATCTATAGAATCGGAGCAAAAAGAAGTGCTGAAGAGGGGAATAACAGAGAAATCTGTGAAGCTTTAAGAAATGGATTTACAGAACTTTTCAAGCAGACAGGGGTATGCTGGGAACAGGTAAAAATGGTAATTGGCTGCGGGATGCTGACTTCTGAACTGGGACTTGTTCAAATACCCCATATATCTGCTCCGGCAGGTATATGTGAATTGGCACAGTCTGTAAGAATGGTAAACATTCCCGATATTTGTCCTTTGCCTTTTTATCTGATACCCGGGATACAAACAGCAAAAGAAACAGTTACTGTGGATAACTATGATAAGTATGATGTCATGCGGGGAGAAGAGACGGAAACAGTAGCTATTTTGAAACAGTTCGGGCTGTCCGGCCCTGTCCTTTTGTTTTTGACAGGATCTCATGATAAAATTATTTTTGTGGACAGGAATGGAAGAATTTCTCATTCTATTACCAGTATGACAGGCGAATTGCTGGAAGCGGTAACTTTTCATACAATATTATCAGATGCGACAGGAAATGCTTTTGTTACATCGGAGGAATATGAAGAAGATATGGTTATGAAAGGATACTTGGATGGAAAGCGATTTGGAATAGGACGAAGTTGTTTTTATGGAAGAATTTTAAAGGAATGCGCCGATATAAACAGAATCAAGATATGCAATTACCTTTTGGGTGTTATGCTTCAAAATGATATAAAGGCTGTCGAGAATGAAACAGCTGGTTTTCGGGATGCGGTAGTAGCAGGAAAAGGTGCTGTAGGAAACGCATTGTATATGATTCTGAAGAAAGAACGAATATTTGAAAAAGTAATTCATTTCGAAGATTGTAAAGGAGAATCTTTTTCTTCTGTTGGTGCTTTAATGATTGCGGATTATCTGATACAAAACGGTTGAATTAATGGAAAATTAAGGATAATATTAAAGAGATATAGGAATATTCTGTTAATTAAAATGCCGGATTAAAAAATCTAACGGGGGAAAAGGTTATGAGAGAACAGAACCACAGATCAACATCCAGGGTGCTTGATATTTTTGAGTTGCTGTCCCTGTCAGAAAACGGTTTGACTTTGACTGAGCTGGCAGCAAAGCTTGATGCACCCAAAAGTAGTATTTTTCCTATTATTCATACAATGGAGGAGAGGCAGTTCGTTAAATGTGATGCAACTACTAATAAATATAAGATAGGTCATAAAGCGTATCTAACAGGCGGAACATTTGAAAGTGAAAAGCCAATATTTGAATACATTAAATGCCAGATGAAAGAGGTGGCGGACAACTGCAATGAAACCTGTAATCTGGGTATATTAGTAGGTTCCCTTGTTACCTATGCTGCTATTTGTGAATCCAGAAATCCTTTTGGATACAGGGCCTATGTTGGAGTACGTTTTCCAGCTTATTGTTCTGGTATAGGGAAAGCTCTTCTCTTGTATAAGACTAAAGAAGAATTGATGGAATTATACCCGGAAGGCCTTAAGAAATATACGGAAAATACCATTACAAGTTTTGATGAGCTGTATGCCCAGCTTCAGAAAGCAAAGGAAGAGGGATTTACTTATGAATCGGAGGAGGCAAGAGAAGAAATTTTCTGTATTGCCATAGCGTTGTGCAATGGAGACAATTCTGTTGCTGCCATCAGTGTATCTATTCCTCTTTATCGGGCTACAGATGATAAAATCAGTCTGGTAAAAGAAAATTTGAAAAGGGTAAAAATGAATACAGAACAGTATCTAAAAAAATTCAATATTGTAGATGGATGGGAAATCGTATGAGTGAATAAAGGATAAAAAAACAGCAGCCTAAAACTGCTGTTTTTTTATGAAAACGAAAGATCAATTACTGCTGGTAGCCATAACCTTCAATCTCCCCATAACCCTCTCTATCGGCGGCAGAGCGATGAGGACAACGGTAAGAATGGCTTCCGGAAGAATATAGCTCAGATTATAAAGGGTAGATGCCCAGATAGCAGCCATATTTCCGCCGAAATTTCCCACATAAGTGGTATAGAAAATAAAACCGGAAATTTCATGGAACAGGAAGCGGCCTGCAACACCTACCAGATAACCCTTCAGAAGTCCATGCTTTGACTTACTGAAGAAACCGGAAAGCCCCAGTGCGCCGAAGGCCAGAGGAAAGTCCAGAAGCACCTGGGCGGGATGGACTACATAAGGGCCGGTAATAAACTGCAGGACACCGTAGGCCAGAGCGGCGATAATTCCCACCTTGGGTCCGTACCAGTAACCGACCAGACATACGATCAGCATGGAAAAAAGGGTGATTGAGCCGCCGTTAGGAAGACTGGGAAGTTTGATAACAGTGGCGATGACGGTTGCCAGCGCGATGGCAACACCGGAATAAACGACTTGCTTTACAGTGATAGAACTTTTGCTCATAAAAAAACCTCCTTGGTATTTGTACGCAAAGAGGGAAGTGATTTAATCGCTGCGAATCTGTATGATTATGGCATATAACAGAATCGCATGATATTGCTTTTGTAAATAACGGATGCAGAAGGTATAAGTTAATTTATCCGTATTTACAAAATATGCTTCCTTACGCCGGTATTACCCGGGTCAAGTGGTAAGGGTCAGAAACCAGTGGTTTCATTCTCAGCAATCGGCTCCCCTAGCGTGCATTTGTATTAAATTCTTACTTACTATAAACCGGTAAAGTGAAAAAGTCAAGTATATGGAAAGATGAATTATTGTGTTGAATGGAAAGATGAATTATTGTGTCCTGCTTTTAAAATTGTTCATGGAAAATATGATAATTGGAAATAATGGGAGTGTTAATTGAAAATGAGTATAACTTAAATAAGGCAAGTGACTGGCTTCATTTTTATTATTATCTGTTAAGAAAATAAAAGGAATGACGGCGGCTGTTTTTGTAAATAATCATATGTTTAGAGAAAAGTGGAGTGAAGGATGTTAAATTTCGCTCCACTTTTTTGTATTACTGACACAAAAAACATAGAAAAATTTTGGATAATTATAATGAGAAAAAAGATAATATTAACGATATAATGATAATGAGAAGATATAATAGGTAAGTCTTTACATTAAACAGGTATAGGAAAGCAGGGGGTATGAATAGAAAATGAAGACAGAATACAAGGATGCTGAAATAATTATCCGGAATGCGATCAATGAAGTATTATCGGACAAAGTGGTTTGTACCGTGTTTAATGGCAGAGAATGTATGGATAACGTATATATTGTAGCAGTGGGAAAAGCAGCATGGAAAATGGCTTATACCTGCAAGAAAATATTGGATGCTTATATAAAGAAAGATATTATTTTGACAAGATACGGGTGTGCACAGAAGGATTTGACCATTTTGAGATAATTGAGGCGGGACGTACAATACCTGATGATAATTCGATAACGGATATCCCCAAAGTAATTAATATGGTAAAGGGGCTTATGGAAGAGGATAACATAGTCTTTCTTTTATAGGGAGGAAGTTCCGCACTCTTTGAAAAACCAGTACCGGGAATTACATCGGAAGATATTCAGGAGGTTACACGGCAATGTATGAACAGCGGTGCCAATATTACCGAGATTAAAACCATAAGAAAAAGATTGTCGGATGTAAAAGGCGGAAGAAACCAGGAAATAGCATTGAGTGCGGCACGTGGAATACGAGATTTGTAAAATGTAGTTATTTTTCCATCAGTTCGGATGGTACGGACGGTCTCACGGACGCGGCGGGAGGAATTGTAGATGGAAGACAGTGAATGAATTGGAGGCTATGGGAATCAGCTGTGAGGAGATTCTGAAAAATTATGATTCATACCATGCGTTGGAAAAAGCAGGCGGTTTAATCAGAACCGATGCAACGGGAACTAATGTGAATGTTAATGAACAGGCCGTATCTGAACGTATTACTGGCAAATGGAAAAGCAGAGTTTAGAGAGGCTGACGGAAAACTACGTCAGCTTTTTCTTGATTTGACAGAAAGGTGAAGTCAGAATATGATCGTAAAACTACAGAAAAGTAGTAAAAGTGATGGAGGACAATATAATGGACAGTGTTTTGGCAGGAAAGCTGATTGAACGGATATCCAATTTTACGGATTATAATGTAAATATTATGGACGAGAACGGAATTCTTGTGGCAAGTCGGATGAAAGAACGTATCGGTTCTTTTCATGAAGTGGCGTTCGATATTATTAATGGTACAAATGATACGGTGATGGTAGATATGGATAATCCGGAAACCGGCGTAAAGGCAGGTGTGAATATGGCTATTTATACCAACAAAAAAAAGGTTGGCGTAGTTGGTGTTACGGGCAGTCCGGATATGGTTTTATCTGTTGCGAAAATAATAAAGATGTCCGTGGAAGTTATGATGGAATATGAAATGTATAAGTATGAGAGTATGAAAAAATATAATTTGAGGGAACAGCTCATGCATCTCATATTTTATAATGATAACTTTGAAAGAGAAGATCTGAGTAAATATTTTAAAGCGCTGAATCTGGATGAAGAAATTTTACGTATTCCGATTTTAATCCAGATAGAAAATTCAGAGGCTTATATGACAAAGGTAAAAGAAATTCTGGATGGGAATAAATTCCGTTCCCGACAGGATATTGGAGATACTACAAAAGAAGACTTTATTTTTCTTTTTAAGGGAATTGACTGTGATATTAGAAACGTCATGCAGGACTACAAATATCTGGTCGGTGAATACCTGTCCCCTCTTCTTCAATATATCAGGGCACGTCATTTGATTTATAACATTTACGTGGGGCCCATACAAAATGATATCATGTATTATCGTCAGGCTTATCTGGATTGTATGTGGATGCAGAAAAATATGGGGAACAGCGAGAACGGAAGCTTTTATTTTTATGATTATATGATCCGTTATATGGAATCCAGGGTTCCGGTATCCGA
>VOFI01001991.1_pt1 | contig 18510 bp, 29 predicted proteins | sample 5384131 | NCBI WGS metagenome assembly VOFI01 (sample SAMN12384728, study PRJNA508395) | human gut metagenome | isolation source: healthy gut H | host: Homo sapiens
GAAACAAAGTTAAACAATAAAGGATTTGAAAATCATCTTCTTATTAATTATTTCTTTTTTGGTTATCGCAGTTTATACGGCAGCAGTTTGTATAAAGGCAAGGTGCCGTACTCAATTAGTGCGACGTATTATACTCTTGATCATAAATTGATCTTTAGACATGGCACTGACGGCTATGTTCCTATTCAGTCATTTAGGGAAATAAGGTACAACCTTTACTATGCGGTTGCTGGCGATCGCAACCTGTATCAGTTGATTGGTATCAGTTTGCTCCTGATTTTAAAAGACACTTGGATAAACCACATTCGGATCGGCGGCATTGACGTTGCTTTCTTCTCAGCTGGCGGGGGTTGGCTGCACGCCCTTCTGGGTGGGTTCTTATTCCGGTGTGGCTGGCTTTTATCGTTTACACGCGACATGAGTAAACGGTTGAGTGGCAATAGGCGGTTAAGTGACTTTGTATCGTAAATTCAGAAGCCGATGTTCCGGCGTGAGATTGCAGCCACTACGACTTTTCCGGTAAAATGTCATATATCCGGTTGCCGTGTTTTTATTGCCTAAAAAATAAGTAGGTTATTTAGCAGTATGGAAAAAAAAGCGCGGAAATACGGTAGTTTGTGACGTTTATCTGAAGGATAATAGTTATACGGTCGAAGAGATTATGGGTGAGGACACTCTTTACCCTGAATTTTCTTTCCCGAATGTGGTAAACCTTCAAATCAACGACTATATAGACTTTGAAGGGACAAAATACAAGATCCGGCATAATGAGAAGGTGACGAAAAAAAGGGAGACATCTTTTGGTTGGGAATATACCGTTCAGTTCTATTCAAGTCGGTACGACCTTTTGGATGCAGAGTTTTTCCCTTCATGGTACACCGGAGCGGAAAAGAACTTCGACTATTACACCGGTACCGCCCGTGACTGGCTAACATGAACCGTACAGGATCAGATTGGGTGGCCGGATCCTGTATCGAATCGATGATTACCCGCTTTCTTTCAAAGATAAGAAAGTCGGGACGGTACTTGACGAACTCATTAAAGAATTGAATACGGAATACTGGATATCCGGTCAGACAATAAATATCGGCAGGAGGGAGTATTCAAGCAACGGCCTTTAAGTCTTGGCACAGGGCGAAGGAATGGGTTTTTACTGAACCGGAAGTGTCCGCTGTTGATGATACGCCACCTGTGACGGTTTTTTTATCCATACGGTTCAGACAAGAATCTCGGTCCTGATTATGGTGCTGATTATCTTCTTCTGCCTGATGGCCGGCTCTATCAAAAAAGAATGTAGAGAAGTACGGCCGGATAGAAAGTCCATGCAATTCGACCATATCTTTCCGAAAGGAGAGTTTGCCGTAACAGAAAAAGATCGACGATTACACTCTGAGGCTGCTGGTATGGATTTCAATCTTACCGATTGCCTGTTGGACAGGGTGTGGAAGTGATCGTTACATTTCTGTCGGTGACAAGTTTATCCTTACCGGCCTGAAAATGCCGCAAAGCTATAGGGATAACGCTTCATTACAGCTACAGGAAGAGGCGCAAGCATGGTTGGATGGCAAGTGCGAGAAACGCATCCAGTTACGAGGAAAATGTGATGAAATTGTTTTTCGTTTGCAAAACATCTTTATCGCCTGTGGCCAGATGGTTGGCGTATATTCCGAACAGTTAGATATCGATCGAGAGATTCGTGTTACCAAAATAAAAAAGGTATATCGAGAAAGACGGTACACCTTCATACCGGTATGAACTTACCTTGTCCGATTTCCTTGAATCGAATGGTTTTAAGGATCTGGTGGATGATGAATAAAGTGCCGGAAGATGAGGATGCGGTTAAGCCGGTTCGGGAACATACGAAACGTTCATGGCGGGACGTGATGGAAACTTTGGGCATGATGTTTGACCCGGAAGGAGATTATTTCACTGAACTTATCAAGCCGTTGGCCGTGCATACGGCTCAACTTATCGTCGGCACCAATTCCCAGCAGATGGAGCTTATAGGGATGAAGTTTATTCCGAATGCGGACAATGATGCCAACTATTTCAAGAATACGACAGGAAAGTTAGTACACTTTACCGTTAGCGAGGAAATCCGTGAATGGGCTATTCCGGCGGCTTCTTTCCGGCTGAATAATTGCTTGCCTATTATGTTTATGCCAAATGTCCAAAAGAAGGAACAAATGGCTCAATATATGTCAGTGAACGGCAGATAAAGTTAGAGGATGAAACAGGGTTCTATCATTTCTGGGTAGGGGTGCTCAATACTCCGGAGGATGGCGTACGCTCTTGGCTTCCGAATTATGGATACACTGAGATTGCCGGCCAGACGATCACGACAGGATTGATAAAGGACAAGTTAGCCCGATTGGTGATTGATCTGGTGAATGGGACTATAACCGGACCTGTGATATTCAAATCCGGAACATCCGGTTATAATAACATTACTGACCGTCCTAACCTTCAACCGTTGTATGATGGGGTAAATGATGCCCTGACAGATGCAGAGAATGCGTCGAATGCAGCCAACAACGCCCAATTGACTGCAAATAACAAGGCAAGGGTATTTTATCAAACGACGGCTCCAACATCGGGGTATGCGAACGAATGACTTATGGGTGGATGGGGAGAATATCTATAGATATAGCGGTTCTAAATGGGTTCTTGCCTCAAAGTATGACAATACAATAACAGAGATCAATGGCGGACTCATAACTACGGGTGCAATCGCTTTTTGGAAGCACAGGTGGAATGTCGGCGTCTGGTTACAATCCGTATTTGGTCGGGAGGAACAGCCGGGGCGAAAGGGCAACCACCCACTGATCCGACATTCCGGGTAGAAAGCAATGGAAACGTGGAAAGTAGAGGAAGTATCTATATAGCAAATTCAAATGGAGAAAAACTTGCCGGGTTATCGGGAGGTGGAACTGCCGGAAACTCTGTTCGAATCTGGGCTGGAAATGCAACACCTGCAAATGCTCCGTTTAAAGTTTATCAAAATGGGGATGCCTACATCGGAGGACTTAGGATGGAGTCTGGAGGACTATTCTCGGATAACCGCTATTCCGGTGAATCGTCTTCTAAATTTTTCCTTTATTCATCAGGAAGTAATGCGTTTTTGGGGATTTTCATCTTCCGGTAAATGGGCCGGCCTAGGTCTAAATACCTTGCCGTCTACGCTTGGGGGAACAAGTGCTTTGATGCGCCTTGAGTATACAACTAATCACAACGATATAAATTATGGGGCTGTGATAGATGTTCATGGTGGACGGCGCAACTATGCGTTATACTGCATTGGAGGTTTAAAGGTCAACGGATCGATCTCGACTGCCCGTTATGCACCCTCGTCGGACAAGAGTGATACAATCGTCCTGAACATCGGTTATCGGGACACGTTCGTCTTCAGTACCAGTACGTATCTTAGCGTCTATCTCCCTTCCCGGTCGACGATCACAAAGAAAATGGGAGAAGTCCACCCGGAATACGGAGATTCGTGGAGCGAAGTCGGTTTCAATTCCGTGATTTTTGTGCATGTGATCGTGGCGAAGTTCTCTTCCGAAGGTATCAGAATAGAACCAGAAAACTCTGATACACCATTGTTGGACAATAACGGCAACAGCATGACACTTGACATGAATAAGGGTGACTGTGCAACGTTCGCTTATTTTAACCAGGGATGGTATCTATTCAATAGACATTATTAATTACAATGCAAACAATCATAAAAACATACAATATGGAACTAACATTAAAAGATCGAGTATTAATACTCAACACCGTGTTGCCACAGTTTGACACGAGAAAAAACATGGAACTGAAAGTATCGATAGACAGTAAGATAGCGATCTCGGAGGTTGATCAGAAGCGTATCGTTATCAAGGATATGGGGAGTGGTCAAATCAACATCGGATTTACTGATGCAGCGGCCATAACGGAAACAACAGATATAGCTTTGACTGATGAAGAACTTCAATACCTCAAACAACGTGTTGACTTCATAGATCGCAACGGCATGTTCTCTGAGTTCACGATGCCGACGTATGTCAAAATTTTGGATGAACCGCTAAAAGAGGAGCAACCGGGCGAATAATATAAAAATCCGCCTCCCATCTATCACAGACCGGAGGCGGAGAAATAACAAACACTGCCTTATGGCAATGAAAAACTCGTAACAAAGATGATCAAATAAAAACGGAAGGAGGTGTAAAGTGAATGTAGAATTAACCGATATACTAACAATAATCGGGACGTTAGGAGGATTCGAGGCGATAAAATGGGGGATTAGCTTCTATACGAACCGGAAGACAAACGCCCGTATCGAGGACGCCCATGCCGATGTGGAGGAGTTCAAGGCTTTACGTGAGTATAATGAGTTCCTGCAAAAACAGCTATCAGAAAAAGAAGAACGCTTTGTAGAACAAACCGGAAGGCTTCGACAGGTACAGGATGAGCTTTTTACTTTGAAAGAGAGCTATTCGGATGTCAAGCTTGAACTTGCAATGAAGAGATGTGAGAGAGAAAAGAAGTGCGGTGATCGTGAACCGCAGAATGGGTATTAATATAGGAGGATAAAAATGAAAAAGATAGATTCAATCATTATCCATTGTTCGGCTACACGTGCCGGGCAGGATATCAAAGCTAAGGATATTGATCGTATGCACCGTGCACGCGGTTTCAGCCAAATTGGTTATAACTATGTAATCGATTTGGACGGAACCATAGAGGCCGGTCGGCCACTCACGATAGCTGGGGCTCATTGTGTCGGTTACAATGATCATAGCGTCGGGATTTGCTATATTGGTGGACTGGACACTTCCGGAAAACCGGCTGATACCCGGACTCCGGCGCAAAAGACGGCAATGGACGGCCTAATTAACAAGTTAACGAGAGAATATGAGATTACAGAACTTCTCGGTCATCGGGATACGTCCCGAGACCTGGATGATAATGGCATTGTGGAACCGTTCGAATGGATCAAGTTATGTCCTTGTTTCGATGTCAGGGAAGAATACAAATCATTTTGAAACCGATAATTGTACAGTCATGAAAGCTTGGCATATCATAGTTGTTTTAGCTCTCTGCCTTCTTTGCTTCCTGGCTGGTCGGCACACGAATAGGGCAGGAGGTGTACTTGTTGGAAAAAACGACACGTTGATCCTGTATGACACGATTCGATATAGCATCCCTTATCCTGTCTACGAAACAGTAATTCAGACTGTACCGGAGATGTTTCCCATCTATATCACTCTTGAGGGAGATACAGTGAGAGAGCCGATCTTTGTTCCGATCAGGATCACACAGAAAGAATACTTGACGGACGATTATCATGCTTGGGTGTCAGGATATAATCCTTCGCTCGACAGTATCGATGTGTTTCAGAAGACAATTTACATAACAGAAAAAGTGAAAACTCGTCGGTGGGGGAATAGGCCTTACGACTGGTTATGGGATCGGGCGGTATGGTTTGTCACCCTATGTCGGGATTGGGGTATATTGTAGGATTTGGTAGCGTATTTTCCATAGTATTATTAAGATTAGTAATTGGGACCGCTTTGCCCGTGAGGGTGGAACGGTTTTGCTATGTTAGATTTTTATTTTCTATATTTCCTCTATAAATAAGATAAGATTATTTTTATTAGATGTGCTTATAAATCCCCAATTTTTGTGTAAGTTTGTAAAAATTACATTAGTATGAGAACAAAAATATTTGCTATACTTTATTATAGTTCCCTGTTAGATCAAATACAATTTCTAGGAACAGGTTTTGTTGTATCGAAAGGAGGTTTCTTTATAACGGCAGGTCATACGCTGGGGCAGTTAGGCCAAATATACTTAGATAAGGGTAAATTTAGAGCGGTATTCATTGATGATAGTAGTAATTACCGAAGTGTTCCTTTTTCAACGATATGTTATAAGTATTTATCAAAGGGTAAACAGAGTCCACCTGTTTTATATGACATAGCGTATGGATGTTTAAAAGAAGGGGAGTATGAATATTTTATGGTTGAAGATAAATTGTCCAATATTGGTGAAATATTAATAGCTCCGCATTATAAGTCGGCAAATCAAAGTAATTTTTGGGAAAATCTTTTGAGGATACTATTGATATAAGTTTATTAATGTATTTTAATCCGTCTATGTCTGTGTTGAAAAACGTGAATGCCAGTGTTTTGGATAACGAGTATTCGAATTGTATGCAACTGACACAAAGTACGAAAATAGCAAAAGGTGCAAGTGGTTGCCCTCTTGTCAATACAAAAAGGCTACGTTTCTGGTTTATTTGTTGCTGCGTCAGAAGTGGACGATAAAAGGTATGTCTTTAAATGCTTTGTCAATATATGAACTGAGTAAAGATTAATCTCTGCTTTCTAATATAATAGGTAATGAATATTTGGTATGGTTTTGTCCTTACCTTTGTTCTTGGTGGTTGAGTACCCCCAAATTCATAGTTAAGATTAACGTCTGGAGTAGAAATATTCTGAACATTTTTTAGATATTTGGCTAGAGATAAGTTTTATTGTGTATAAATAATTTATTTGAATATGTTTGAGAAAAATTTGTATAGTATCTAAAGGGCAACAGCCTTTAAATGTATCTCTTCTAATAGATACAATGTTGTTTTATAGTGAAGTTAATGTTTTTTGTTTTAAAAGAAGGTCTAGTAAATCTATTGAGATGTTTTGGTCCTGAGTTTCTTGCAGACCTTATTAATGAAAAACGCTTAAGACTACATATACTACGAAATCATGTTGGAAGTACTGTGGTTCCAAAAGATGCACAAAAGCAATTTGGTTTAGATATTCTAACTAGTAAAACTGTAGATAAAGAAGAATCTTTATTTAGAGCATATAAAGAATTTGATGATAATCTTGTTGCTGCTAGAAGATTTGCCAAACGTTTTTCATTTGTAACAAGCTCTTACTATTATAAACAAGAACTGGGGAACATCTTGAAAGAAGATTTACATAATGCAAATTATTTGAATAAATCCTTTCTTGAATATCTTAAACAGCAGTATCCTATGTATTCTCAAACAAATGATTTGATATTTGAGATAGAAGATGTCAATGATGGATATTGTCCTTTTGATTTATATAATATTCAATCGAATTTAGATATACCACAGCTAAATAAGCTTAACGAAGAAATGGGAATACATTCTGAGTTTGATTATTCAAGTTTTCTTTTATCATTAGGAGAAGCTAGGGGGATAATTATGTTGCTGCTACATTTAATGGAGAATTGGAAACAAATAATATGTCTTCTAGGTTAATCAATTTGCAGTTAACAGATTGTTTATCAAGACGACAAAAGAGTCAGGAAGAAATAAATTTATTTCAAAATCATATTATATGTAAAAGTTTGTGAAAAAAAGTAATAAGTAGTAGACAATTGTTACTTTTGTTAGAAGAGGGAGATAGATTTAGAACTTGGTTATCGGGTGTATCTAATGATGAATCTCTGATTAATAAATATTTGGAAGAAGCAACAAATAAAATATTAGTTGATAATCCTTTCATAAAGACTATTCGTGTGGTACTGTGTTTTTTTGTTCGGGTGTATGTCAAATGGGTTAGGTTTGGCTATTTCAGCAGGAGATGCTTTTTTTTGGTGATAGGTTGATAAAGGGTTGGACCCCAAATCTTTATATTGATAATAAGTTGAAACCTGTGCTTGGAGGAAATTTATTATTATAGCTAATTGAAAATTTTATTATTTTATATGGGGTAGAAGAAGCCCCCCAGCCGTTAGTAAAATCTCTAACCTTCCTACTAACGCAAACACGTGACGAACCCGTATGGGCAGGCTGAAAAACCTCTTCCATGCTACGATACAAGAACAATCGTAGCATGGAAGAGGTCTTAAATATCACAACAATAACCTCCCTTCCTTCTTATCCATCACTGCATTGAAAACACTTTTGTAGGTCTCATACAACTCTTTCCTGTTTTCCGGTCCCGGCCAATCCGCGAAAGACTCTCCTGCAAAGAATTTCCAAGCAAAGATCCGTTTGGCTTTTTCGGATAAGCTTAATTGATCGATTATGTTCCGGATATCCTGCATACGTTCCCGGATATATTCGGTACGATCCGGGCTGTCATCGGGTTCGTCGATGATATTCAGCCGTCGCCAATCTACATTCTCATCTACCGGAATGGGCTTGTATTTATGCCGGTAGGGAGACGTGTCCGAGGTAACGTTTAGCTTTATCATTTGCAGGATATAGAAGTCAAGTTCAGTATATTTACCCTGTTTGGCTTCCATTAGCCGGGAGAGATGCTCCAGGGGCTTTTGAAGCAGCATACACATTACCTCGTTCAACACGTCAATAGCTTCGTCTGTCATTCCGGCAAGTGAGCAGTGATACTTAGCGTAATCCAGCCACCTGTCGTAACGTTTCTCAATATATTTATTCAATGCCTCACTTGCCATAGTCGTCTTTATTTGATATATTTGTTGTTGATTATGAGTGGGTGGCGCTGTGAGGCGCTGCCTTTCTTTATTTAAAATATTTGTACCTTTCTTTTTCGCTAATCGAGTAACAAAATAGAATAGGCATCCTAATGATTTTAGAATAATCCATATAATAAGAAACAATTCACCTATACATATTAAGATAATAAAAGGAGCGGTTAGTAATGATGCTATGATTCTTATATCTATTTTCATGCTTATTCCTCCTCTTCGTTCGTATCAAAAAGATTGGCTACCATATCGACAATATTTGTCTGGATATTATCTTCAGCCCCCAATACGGCATTACTGATGTGCTTTTTCTCTTCGATGATCCGATAGAGCTTTTGGTCAATTGTCCGACGGCCGAGCAGGTAGTAGCAATTCACAGAGTCTTTCTGCCCGATGCGATGGGCACGGCTTTCTGCCTGATCACAATCTGCATACGTCCAAGGTAGCTCAATAAAGGCGACATCGCTGGCTGCTGTGAGCGTAATACCGGCACTGGCCGCTTTAATGGAACAGATGATAACGTCCGTCTTCGGATTCTTTTGAAAGGCATCGACAGAAGCCTGCTTCTCCTGCATATTCTGTCGTCCGGTGACGCAGACGGCGGAAGGAAAAGCTATCATCAGGCGGTCTACAATTTCATGCAGGTTACAGAACAGGATGATCTTTTTCCCATTCTCCCGAAAGTCCTTCACGAAGTCGATAACCTCTTTCAATTTACCGCGTGCAGTAATATCTTTCAGAATACCAATACGAACCATCACTTCCCCTTTCAGTGACTTTTGGATTTTTTCATCATCTGCTTCCTTGTAGCGTTTCAGGTAATCGATCAGATCGCGCTCCGCATCCATATATTCCTTGCGGTTCGTTATCTCACAGGAAACAATCTGACGCACTTTATCCGGTAGTTGGGTGAGTACTTTCGACTTTTCTCTGCGGAAGAAGCAGTGTTGCCATAGCTTATAATTTAGCTCCTTTAGATTGCTCGCTTGGTTAGGACCGGAACAGTACCGAAGCATAAAACCTTTCCATCCACCCATATCGATCATGCGATCCATAATACCCAATTGTGCAACCAGATCCTTTAGTTTGTTGACAACAGGTGTCCCAGTCAGCAAGATGATATATTCTTTCCCGGATGCAATGCCTTTGCAAAACTTGGTCTGCTGGGTGGCCGTTGATTTGACTTTATGCGATTCGTCGATTATCACGGACTTGAACAGTTTGATCGTGTTGTGAAATTCGACATCTTTCAATGTCCATTTCTCTGCCTTCGTGATCCGCCGGACAAAGTATTTTCGTAGGCTTTCGTAGTTTACGATAAAAACCTGGTTCATGCCTGTCTGCCAAAAGAAAGGCCAGCTATCGCGGACGGAATCGGTTAATACCATCGCTTTCTTGTCTGTAAACTTATGCCATTCCCTTTGCCAATTGATCTTGACAACATTCGGGCAGATTACCAGGCAGGGGAAGGCGTCGGCCTTGTTGATAGTGGCGATGCTTTCAAGTGTTTTGCCCAAGCCCATATCGTCTCCATTGATAAACCGTTTCAGTTGCAAGCCTCGTGCAATTCCTTGCAGTTGATAGGGGTAAGGCTGTACTTTCAGTCCATGTTCTCCGTCTAGTTCCGGCATTTCCGGTATTTGAAAAGCAACATCCTCCTCTGTCTGTGATTGTGCAATCGTTCCCCATTGTACCGGTTCGAAATGGCGGACGTAATAAGTCAATTGATCCAATTCTGCTTTGCATTTGTTGGTTGCCGGAATCAGCCATGCGCCCGTTTGTTTGTCCCACCAGCGGATGGAAACAGAGCTTTTCAGCTTGTCTACAACCTGCTGGCGGTATCTGTCAAACTTCACCGCATAACATTGACCTTTTTCTGTATTTTGCAGTGTAATTGTCATAGTGGTAGGTGTTATGCAAATTCGTCAAACGCTTTTATCTCTTCGGCGACTTCCTCCATTTCTGCTTTTTTCTTGCGGCCGCGTTTCTTCGGCTTCGGCTCTGCTTCTCCGGTAATATCGGATTCTTCAGGAACATCGAAATCGAACGATTCTTATTTGATTCCATATTTTCCGCCGAACAAGTAAGCGTCCACTTCGTAGTCAAGTCGGCTGACCGCCTGTTTTAAAGCATCTCCATACGGATATCCCTCGCCGGATTCGTCTTCGAATTTTGTAAACGGGACGGAAAGGTTAAGGACTTGTCCGCTTTTCAATAGCTTTTGTGCCTGGATAGAAACACCGGCCGATTCGTCTGATCCACCTTTGCTATACCCCGTGACAACGATATTTTTCAGTTTCTCATTCAGATCATCATCCGAAGGATTTTCGATATTTACAACTCCGGCTTCTTGCATTTCGCAAATCTTGACGGCATGAGTCTTTAACAAACTCATGGCATATAACAGGTCCGGATGAACGAATTGCTGGGATGATTTGGTTACTTCGTTCTTGTAGTTTGCTTCTACAAATCGCTCTGTATAATCAGCCGTTACCTGATTGTTCTTGAGCTTAACTTTTTGAATTTCATACACAGGTTGTTCTTTTACTAATTCATCTTCCATACTTTTTAAAATTTAGGATTGTTATAACTTTGGGGCGCTAAGGCCATTTCTGCTTTTGCTTTACTGATTACAGTGCGACACCATTCCAGTTGATGAGTCGCGGTCCGGTTCAAACGCTCACACCAATCGACAAGATATTGTTCATCTTTGCACAGACTGTCAATGATAGCATTTACTGCCTTGGAGGTAGCCCCGGCACGTGAGGCTGTTTCCCGTAACGTATCGAAGACTTCCGATTTCTTTTTCCCGTTCAGATGGTATTTGGCATCTGCTAACAGTTTCCCGGTCCGGGCGATATAGACGGCAAGGTCGTTTCCACGTAGGACAGCTTCTTGGACTTCTTCACTCATGGTAATATTCAGATAGGAATCAATAGCTGCCAACTCGTTGGATATTTTATCTATGGGTGTGATGTTTAAATTCATGTCTGTTTGTCTTTAAAATATATCTTCCGAAAAAAAGGATATCCTATTTATTTTCAACTGAACAGCATCCACCACCGGAAGGCAAGTTCTTCGTACTTTTCTTTACCTTTCTGGTAAATCGTATCGCCTCGTTTAATGAATGCTTTGAACACTTTTTGATTTTTCTTGGAGATACCATAGATGAAATCCTGCCGACTGCCTGCGATATCCATATACCAGGCGCGGGAACGGTCCCAATCGAAAAAGTCAATAGCTTCATCGAATTGTTTTTGTGTGCTGGCAAAAGTGCTTTTCAGGTCTCCCCCGAATCCGTAGGTCGGAAGCCACCAGTCCCATTTGCACCGGGTATCGAGCGTGTATTTGAAGTTGCCATATTGGAAACATTGGTTCTTATTGACCATGAATCGTTGAGTTTCCGCCTTAGCAAGCACTTGGGCCAGGAAAGGATCGTGTCGGGCTTCCATGCGGAGGGACTTCTTCATGGCTTCTGCCAGTTCCCAATCCTCGCCGGAATACAATATATCGTCTACCATGTGCTTGTCATACCTGACCCTTTCCGGTTCGGTAATCATCGCATCGATTAGGCTGCCGAATTTGAAGGCTTTCTCCTTATCCCCGTATTGGGTACGGGGATAGAGGAGGTTCTTTAGTTCCGTAAGGTCCGAGTTGCTAACCTCCGACCGTTGGTAATACGTATCTTGCATCTTCTTCCTTGAGTTTTAGATATTCAATGACTGCAAAGTCAAATTCGAAATTGTAGGTGTTATCCATCAGCCACCGGAACCATTTGCGGCCCTCTTCCGTATCGAGAATCTTTTTCAGAATACTTGGCTCGCGTCTGTATTTTCCGAAGTTTATCCATGAGGACAGATAGAGTTTCTTTTTCATATCATTTGGCTGTTACATCATCGATATACTTTACATATGCGGACTGGATTTGCTCTCCGTCCTTATTCACAACTTTTTCGCAGTAGGTAATCATCTTCTTATGTACCTTCTCTAGATCCTCCATGCTCATATTGATTCCTTCGCGCATGAACCACATCTGATATACCTGCATGAATCCTTGTGGATTGGTTATCTGGATCTTCTTCTTGACCTTGGCTTTCGTTGGAGTAGGGGACATGCTGGCTGCTGAGAAATCAAATGCTGCCTGTACTTCGGCAGCAGACTTTTCTGCAGCCGCTTTGGCCTTAGCCTCTTCTTCCCGGCGTTTGCGTTCTTCTTCCTGCTTTTTTCTTTCTTCCGCTTCCTGTTGTTTTCGCTCTTCTTCTATACGGGCAGCTTCAACCGCATTGGTACGGCGTAGCTCTTCCTGTTCTTCCAGTTGTTTGCGAAGGCTGGGGAGTTTGTCGATCAAATCCTGCTTTGTACCCTCTATTTCAAAACGGTAACGTTCTGTAAAATCTTTCTTCTTTTGTATAGCGACTTCATTTTTTATTGCCTTACGGGTTTCTGCGTCCATATAGAAGGTTTGTTTGTTGTCAGAAACGTTTTCAACAAAAGCACTCCAGGAGAAATTTATACTTGTTTCGGATATTCGTCGGCATACATCGTTGTAGGTAGCGAGAGTAGCGCGGTTGAACATGCTGTTTAGTGCATTGATATGCTTTTCAACGTATGCGGCATACGCTGTATCCAACATGACAGAGATATCCGATCGGTATTGAGCCTTTTCGTTCTCCAACATCTGTTTACGGCGAGCTTCCTCTTCCCGTCGTTTTTGTTCGGCAATCTTCTTGGCCGCGTATTTGTTACGGGCCTGTTGGAGCTTATAAGGAATAGTGGTGACCGATTTGACGTCGATAGCCGATTCCAAAGAGGTAAAAGACTTGCTGACCGTAGCCAGAAGTTGCGTCAATGGCTTACGACGCTTGTTCATGTTTTCTATTGTTATTTTCGTCTTTGCCAAATACTCTGAGACCTTCGCATCCAGTTCATCCGAGCTAATACCTCCTTCCGCTTCAATGGTGTCCAGAAGTGTTTGTCCGGCTTGGTTACATGTCGATACGGAAGTTTGGTTGCGTTGCAAGGTGGCAGGAGCCGATTGCATGATCTGATTGAATTCTTCCACTTTAATAAGAGAATTGTTAGCTTGTGTATCCATTGTGATAAATTTTTAAGTGATTGATCGAGTTTATTAAAATCCGGCGTCTTCATCTTCCTGTGATATTGGGGTTGTTATACCTGATGCGGGTACCGGTTCCGCTTGTGGTTGCTCTCCGAATTCCTGTAAAGGGTTTTCCGATTGAGGTTGGAGGGGTTGTGGCTGCTGTCCGGGTTGATTGGGCTGAATAACGGTTGTTTGTTCTAATCCGTAGTCAATATCCTGCGGTTCTTCTTGAGTTTCGAATACAGTAAACTTTCCGGTCCGGACTTTGGGATATCCGTCGAATGCGTGTTTAATCAGTTTGCTTTCCAAGAACCCAGGATCGATACCGCCTTCGTTTGAAGTATAGAGGGCATTCGCCTTACCTTCTTTTTGACGGGTTTGCGGATTCCAACGTTGGTTGTTTTTGTAGCTGTACGCCTCTAAGCGTTTGATATCACCCTCCATCATCCAATGCCAGTCTACAGTCCCATCGGCGCGGACAATACGGATAAAACCACCGATCACCTTATTTGATTTGCGGGGACAGGCCGCCTGATAGGTAACGGTCTTTACTCCGTCAACCAATCCCGGTGAGAATGTGTCACCTTCATAGCAAACAACCGGATTATCTACATACCGGACCTGTCCGGCACGCTGGCGCATAACCAATTCCCCATAACCGGTGATGGAAAGGTAAGCACGCAGTTCATAGATATCGTTGCCATTGTTGTCCTTATAGCCGGTCTTCGTGCTGCGGGGGAGAATATAGCAGTGGGGGCGTCCTGTGGGATCAAGAGACAGGCCGTTTACGGCAATATCTAAGAAACAGCCGTACAGGGACAGTGGAGAACATCTTTGCAGTTCCGGCTTGTCTTGTAAGATTTTCCGGAAGTTGAATTTTTCCTTTTCATAAATCTGTGTTCCTTGGCCGGTTCCCCAGATCGCATTGTACATAAGTATAAACTTCTGTTCAACCCGGCTATCATCCGCTATCATGAGCGGATTTAGCTGATTTAGTTCAGCTACTTTAATTTGAATTTGATTTGACATGATTCTATTGTTTAAAAATTAATTACCAATGTTTCTTTATCGTGTAAACCATTGCCACGCAACCGGATGCCGTAACTATATGCTGGAAATACCCCAAGCAAATAGCGATAATACCAAGTATGGCAAGCGTTCCAAACAGGATGTAAAATCCCCACCTCGCTACTTGAGCGAGTTTCCAGTAATTTGTTTTCATACATCAATGATTAATTGGCAAAAGCCGTTTACTTGTCTTTGAAATAGCGAGTTGGATTTATATTGTAAACATCCTCCGATAACCCTTTACCTGGAGTGCCTTGCCGTGTTAATAATTCATTTAGTAATCGTATGGATCCAAGGCGCATTTATACAAGTCTTCCAACCTGTATTTGATTTTGCCTGGCCGTTTGTAACGCTGTAAAGTACCTTCCTGATACCCATCGTTCCACATTCTTCCGTCCAAAGCGGATACGTGCTTCCTTTTGTCCGATAAACTCTCTGGTTCCGGCTTGTATCTTGGTGATTTGCCAAGCGAGGTATTCAAGTTCGATTTTCCGAAAAGAAGGAATATTTGGATAGGTTGTGTCGGTCTGCATGATTATTCGCTTTTAAAAAGATTCTTTTCGTTTGCATATCGCATAAACTCCGCCATAGAGTGTATCGAGAGTTTTCGGAACACGTTCTTCCGATGATTCTTTACGGTGTGGGACGATATAAAAAGCGCTTCCGCAATCTCTTCGTCTTTCTTGCCATAGTAGCAAAGCTCCATCACCCTAAGTTGACTGTCTGAAAGTGTGCTGTTGAACTTCGGTTCACAGATTTTTTTGAAGCCATCGCATTCTCCACGCAGCGGACAACCGACAAACTCAAATTTGAAATTCCAGTTCTCATCGATATCGATCATGTTGTCATACAGCCCGAAGTTACATTTGATAAATCGGCGTACAGCCAAGAAATCACGATAGCATTTATTCCCATCGTAACGGGCGTAATACTTGCGGAGAGCTGTATAGGCTTCTGGATAGAACTCTTCCAGCACCTCTAGAAAACGCTGAATAAAGTCGGTGTCCGGTTCTTTCAGATTCCGCTCCGGTATACCTTGCTCACGGATTGTTACTTCACCTTCGGGGGTGATGTAGAATTCTATTGCGCGCATACCTTATCCTCCTTTGGGAATAACTCGCTGGCAGGAATGCCAAGTTCTCTTTCTATCACTTCTTGGGCTAACGCATCCGGTTGGTAGACTCCCGCTACCCAACATCTGACGGCCGATTCAGATCGTTTGGTAATGGTAGCTATCTTTTGGATGAAAGCCTTCTTAGGCGGCGTGTTGTCCATGGAGAAGTAGATCTCTCTGAACGAACGAGCGCCAGTTTCATGACCTTGTAGGTTTAATTTTTCCATTTTTGCCTCCTTACATTATTATATATGTTCTGTACTTTATATTTTCGCAACTGATATTGATTGTTACAGGTGCAAATATGGAATAAACTTGTGAAATATGCAAGAATATTTGTGAAAATCTAAATAAAAACTTTTGTTTTTCGCAAGTTACTGTGCGAATATTGTGCGTAACTTCATAAATATGAATGTAATAGATAACATATTTAAGATAATGGCTCAAAAGGGTATCAAACAACGAACGTTGGCTGATGCTATGGGTATTGATGAGTCCCAAATTTCTGTAATGAAGAAAGGTAACCGTGATTTGAAAATCTCGGAAGTTGAGAATATCGCAAGTTGCTTGGGCGTTTCTATAACAGACTTGTTCACTTGGCCAAAGCGATATGTGCCGGAGCAATCTGCCGGAGCAAAAGGCTTAACTACCCCAAAAGTTATACTGCAATTGGAGTTGGAAGATAGTGATGTGAAAGCTGATGTCATAAAATTGGCTTTTGGGGATAGGGTGTTGGAGATTAAAAACAAATAATACGCTTTATGCCAGAAGATGTTGTAATTTCAGATAATTATGTAATGACAGTTGACCAATCTAAAAGTAAATTGACGATTGTAAACGGGGAAGTTTGTGGTACTATGTCTGGGCAAATAGGAACAGGAAGTAATGCGCAACAAGCTATTGTATATAAGGTGATCAAATATGTATTTGTTGTAGGTGCAATTCTTTCAGTATTAGTCGTTATTAATTATTGGCTTTTTAGAGAAAATGAAAAGGTCCCAGACTTTATTGGTGATTTAGGAAAAGTATGGGATTTATTTATACCACTCGTAACACTTTCATTGGGATATTTGTTTGGTCGATCAAAAGTTTTAAAAAAATAAGGTTATGAAGATGAATATGGAAGATGCTAAAAAAGCATTAGAGTTTATAAATAGTAAAACAGGTGGACTTCAATGCCCTATGTGTAAACAACGTATTTTTGATTTGGCTCCAATTGAACTTCAATTATTGGGTTTTGCAAGAGAAGGTACTACACTTTCTATAGATGGTAATGTTAATTATTTGTCTGTAATTTCAGCAACCTGTAAAAATTGTGGATATGTAGTTAACTTTAGTCTTAAAGCAATGGGGTTAGCAGAATAATAATCTACCATTTTTTGCTCTTTATATTGTAGGCTTATGGTTTTACAAGAAAATAGTGATTGAAAATTTTTAATTATGGAACTAAAGGATTTTGTTCGGGACACGCTACTTGATATTGTGCAAGGGGTGAAAGAGGCGCAAGAAGTATGTGGTGTTAAAGGGGCGATTATAAGTCCAAGAAGTGTTCAAACGGTTGCACCTAAGGCTAATATTGAAGGTAAAGAGCATTATGTTCAAATGGTTGAATTCCAAGTTGTACTGGGAGAGGAGCAGAATGAAAAATCGGATGTTTCCGGAAAAGGTTCTATATCTGCAGTGCTGGCTCATGTTGGCATAGATTTAGGAATGTCTAAGAAAATAGAAGAAGGCAATAATAATCAGACTGTTATTAAATTCTCAGTACCTGTTATATTACCTTCGATAGATAACAAAGAATTTGAAAGACGTAGGGTTGCTCGTGGGCACTAGCTATTCGGTTCTTGTAAATTTCCATATTGATATTTACCAGTCAAGATAAAGATTACAACGCTCTGTATAAATATGGCATCGTCCTCAAAGTCGGTATGTAAAGTATCTTTCAAAAACATCTTTACTAATTTGTATCGGATGTAAACGGATATAATTTTTTTGATCATGGTGATAAGTATTAAATGTTTGTCATTCTAAAATATAAGATACTGGGCTTGTTTCCCAGGAATCGTAAAACAATATGTAGTTGCATATTAAAAACTAAAAGATAATTATGATAACTCCAGCAATAAAGGATAAACTTCTTCGCTATTTGATAGCTCAAGAACAAATAGATCTTGAAATTGACTTCCATGATCTGTATGAACAAACAGGTATACGGTTTGATCTTGCAAATATGATTTTAGAACATTTTGATAGACGTGGTCTTATTTTGTATCAAGGTTATATAGGTGGATGTTGTATTAATTTGAAAGCTGAAATATTTGATTTTTTCAATCATGGAGGTTTCACTGCTCAAGAAGAACTTCTTCGAGCCAACCTTGAAAAGTTGAATCTGGAACTTCTAAAACTGTCAAAGGATTTGGAGCCATCAGTATTGGAAAAGGCTAATACGATAACGGCAATTGCTGGCAGTGTAGTTACGGCGTTGGGGGTGTTTAAATAAAAAGAGTTATGGAGATACATCATTATACATCAATTGAGAATTTAGCTCTCATATTGAAAAATAAAACGATACGTTTTACAAGACTTGATAAGGTTGATGATAGCGAAGAAGCAGGATTATCCTGTAAAAATATCCAACTTAGTTATTATACTTTCGTGTGGACCATGTTGGACCGATAGTGCACGGAATAAGAATTAGCCTAGATAGTGATATGTTCCTTTATGGAAGGTTTTAAATGTATGCTGAAAAAGTTCAATA
>VOFI01003689.1_pt1 | contig 18471 bp, 45 predicted proteins | sample 5384131 | NCBI WGS metagenome assembly VOFI01 (sample SAMN12384728, study PRJNA508395) | human gut metagenome | isolation source: healthy gut H | host: Homo sapiens
CAGCGCCCCAAACAGCCCACCTTTACCCGCTTTTGCAAAAATTGCATTTTCCGCAAATTTGTGCTTGACAACAGACCGACTTTCCGATATAATAGAGCACGTTCCGCGGTAAGATGCCGCACGAACTTGAGCGATCATGGCCCGGTAGCTCAGTTGGTTAGAGCACCAGCCTGTCACGACCGGAGCTGGCATATTTGCGTCCGCCTACTACTATTGCGATGCCAATGTTCCGATTGGCGCGCAAACGCCGGGCAGCGGCCAATCTGCAAAGCCGGGATTGTATATTGACAATGCCCAAATCCTCAACAATGAGGCTCAAATTTCCAACAACAATGATGTTGAAAACCCTCAATAAGAAAGACTATGCAGCATACGGAATGGGCGGCGGCGTGTTCGTGGCGTGGCTGAATGCTTCAGCAGGCGTTCGTATCAGTAATACGACCATCCAGAAAAACAAAGCGGCTGTAGGCGGCGGCGTGGCGTCTTATGGGCCTCAGACGAAGATGGACATAGACGATTGCACGATCACGGAGAATAATGCTACCGATTATGGCGGCGGTTTTGCCGCAAAGCAAAATACATCCGGCGGGCAAACGACCATAAAAAGAACCGTTAAAGCACCGTTTTGTGCAACAACATTGCGGGACAAGCGGCTTCCGATGTATATCTGGATCGCGCGCCGTTAAAGCTGCCGTCTGCCGAGAAAATGGACGCCCTTTATCTCGGCAAAGCCGGATGACGTTTACAACCACAAAATTGACGGGTGGTGGTATATCGACAAGGAAGACCTCCGAACACCGGAGCAGACGAAGGAACAACGCGCGACATACGCGGGCGCGGGCGACGCCGTTATAGGCGGAACGGGTCAAAGTGTATTTGATTGCGGCGGCCAAGTCGGCGCTGGCAAAAATCACATTCACCGATGAAGACGGCAATGTGATATACGCGGAAAGCTGGCATCCCACGGAACGCCCGCCGATCAGATTCCGCTGCCCAAGGCCGAAAGGCGTCCGACGACATATGATTACATTTTTGAAGCGTGGGATCCCTGAAATCCAACACGTAACGGGGCACGCTACTTATAGAGCGAAATTAAAAGAGTGTTCAAAAATTCAATGCCAAATACCAATTTAACAGCGTTTCGGACGGCGAACGGCTGCCCGACGAGGATGGATTTGCTGCCCGCCGACACGAATGATTATCGGCACGAGCAGAGCATAACGGCTATCGCGCCGTCGAAGACGGTCGTAGAGGTTGAAGGCGGCAAATGGGTTTTCAAAGGGATTTGAGAAAGAAACGATTCCGGCCACCATGGAACATGCCGATGCTACCGGAAACGTGACATTCGTTGCGCACTGGGAATTTGTAAAAAAGACGATCCCGTGAAGCCGGAGGAAACGACAACGCCGATCCCCGAGGGCAATATCAATCTGCCGCAAACCGGGGATAACAGCGATATCGCGCTTTGGAGCGCGCTGCTGGCGGTGTCGGCTGCGGCCATCGTCGGCATGGCGTTTTGCGGCCGTCAGAAAAAACGCGATGAGTTCATTTTTCATCCTGCGTCGCGCGCTGCCGCAAACCGGCGGATATCGCTTTCCGGCGCGCCGAAGGGAGAGACGACGTGGAGACAGCATTGAAGGCGGGCGAGCGCATTGACGATTTGCAGCGCGACGGCCTGCGCATCATCCAGCGGGAGGGCGGCTTCCGCTTCGGCACGGACGCGGTGCTGCTGGCGGATTTCGCGGCGGTGAGGCGCGGCGAGCGCGTCTGCGACATGGGCACGGGGACGGCGTTCTGCCGCTGCTGCTCAGCGCGCGGGCGGAGGGAACGACATTCGACGCTTTCGAGGTGCAGCGGGATGTGGCGGATATGGCGCAAAGGGAGCGTGGCGCTCAACGGGCTTCAGGCGCGGATTCGCGTGCATCACGCCGACTGCCGCGAGGCCGGCCGAATCATCGGCTGCGAGACCGTGCAGCCTCGTCGTGACCAACCCGCCGTATACGGCGCTCGGCGCGGGCTGGTCAGCCGGAGGAAACCCGCGCGCTTTCCGATTCGGATTGCCCGCTTGCGGATTGGATGGGCCTGCGCGCGCGTGCTGCAAAACGGCGGGCGGCTGTGCGCCGTCTTTCCCGCGCCACGCGTTTTTTGGCGCTCTGCGACGCGATGCGCGGGGCGAAGGTCGAGCCCAAGCGCGTGCGCTTCATCGTTTCCAGACCGGAGAGCGCGCCCAAGCTGGTGCTCGTCGAGGGCAAAAAGCGCGGCAGGCCGGGCGCCCCTGTTGCCGATGCTCGTCACGCACACGGCGGGACGGCGGTTTCACCGAGGAAATGCGGCGGATTTACGGGGAGCTATAACCGAAACGACTTTCGGTTTTCCCGCGCGCAGAGCATGGCAGAACGAACGCCGTCAGCGCGAACACGAGCGACAAAAGCGAACGCAGAAACAGATAGAGCAGCGCCAGCAGAAAGGCGACGACAGATAGCGCCCCTGCTTGGCCGGGGCGAGCGCCAGCGCGCGGATGCGCCCGCGGGAAAACGGCGTGCGCTGCCTGCGCGCGCGGCGGGCGATTTCCGCGCGTCGGTGGCGGGGTGCTGCTGCCCGAAGAGCAGCGCGAGCTGACGGCCTGCGGATCAGGCGGATGGGCGGCCCATCCACTGGCGGCGCGCTGGGCGGCGGGTAAAGCCGCCCGTTCCGCCAGAATACAGAGCTCAGCGCCGGAGCGGGGGCCTCGCCCGGTGGGCGGCGAGCACGTCGCCCTCCCCTGGCGGCGGAGGGACAGGCTGCAGCGCAGCGGACGAGATACGTCTTTTCCCGCATAGGATAGGACGGGAGCCCTGCGCCGCGCCGCCCAGCGTTTCTGGCCAGCAGCAGACAGACGCGCCCCCTCGGCCTCGGCGGCAGGCAGAAGCATCAGCTCTTCCAGCGCGATTGCGCCGCCGACGCGCACGCGAAGGGCGCGGGCGCGCAGCGCCAGCGTCCGCCGCCAGAAGCAGCAGGGTGAGCATTGCCAACGCGAGGGCGCCCCGGCCAGTCAGACGGCGCGCTGTGCCAGAGGGCGAAGTAACCGACGCCTCAGAAGAAACAGCAAACCCGGAGCGCCAGCCGATCCAGCGGTCGCGACGCGGTTTTTAAGGTCGTGCTGGCTCATCATACCTAAAGCCACCCCTGTCAACGCATGGAGATGGCTTTAGATTTTGCGCTTTTTTTCAAAATGTATGCACTTTCCTCTTTCCGCGCGCGCGGAATTTGGTATAATCAATCATCATGCGCCGAAAAAGCGAAGGGAGGGGAGCTGCATGCCGGAAATCGGATTGATGGGCGGCAGCTTTAACCCATTCATCGCGGCCACGTCGCGCCTGCGCCGCGCCGCGCTTAACAGCGGAAAGGTGGAGCGCGTGCTCTTTCTGCCGACGGCAACCCGCCGCACAGAGCGGGAAGGGCTGGCCGATAAATTCGACCGTCTGCGCATGGTGGAGCTGGCCGTGGCGCATGAGGCGGGGATGGCGGTCTGCCGCGAGGGAGATCGGACCGCGGCGGGGTGATCTTACACCGTCGATACGCTGGCCGCGCTGCAAAGCAAAATGCCGGATTGCTCGCTGACCTATCTCATCGGCGCGGGACAGCTGCGCGCGCTGGGAACATGGCGGCGGGTGGAAACGGTCATCGAGCGCTGCAAATTCTGGTGATGATGCGCGAGGGGGAAACGCGGAGGACGTCGCCGCTCTGGGCGAGCCGGGGCGCGCAGATCGACTTTCTGGACGCGCGCGAAAGATGGATATCTCCTCGACGCAGATCCGAGAATATATACGGAAGAACCAGCCGTTTTGAGTGGCTGGTGCCCGAGGCCGTGGCGGATTATATCGCGCGCGCGGCCTTTACGGGGCAAAATCAGGCATGGAGTTAAACGGATGAAACGCGAAAAAATGGCGTACAGGCTGAAAAGGAGCTGGACGGCGCGGCGCGCTATGCGCACACGCTCGGCGTGGGAAGACGGCGCGCGAGATGGCCGAAAATTCGGTGTGGACGAGGAAAGGCTGCGCTGGCCGGGCTGCTGCATGACTGCGCAGTGCATGCCGCTCAGCCAGATGAGAAGGCGGCGAAAACGAAAAGCTCGACCCGGTGATGAAGGAATCAAGGCGCGATACATGCGGTCGCCTGGGGCGCACGTCGCGCAGGACGTCTACGACGTGTACGACCAGGAGGTGCTCGGCCGCGATCCGCTGGCATACGACCGGCGCGAACATGACGAAGCTGGAAAGATCGTCTATCTGGCGGATATGATCGAGCGAACCGAAAGCCCTATCCGGGGCTGGAGGCGCTCAGAAAGCTCTGCATGACCGATTTGGACGAGGCGATGCAATGGCGCTGCTGATGAGCCTTGACCATGTGCGCGAGCAGGGGAACCCCCGCACCCGGACACCTGGCGGCGCTGGCCGCGTATTATGAGCCGGGGCTGGTATAACAAAGAAACCGTCATTGAGCAAAAAGCAATTTGAAAAAAAAATGCAGCGCGCAATGCGCCCCTACAACCAACGTTGTGAAAAAAACAACCGCGCGTGATGTCGCCGTCCCGTAGGGCGCGCATTGCGCGCCCGTTGTCGGAATTTGTACAGAATTTCAGGTCTGCTTATTTGTTAAAGGAAAGACAACTTGCGAAAACACGCATTTGTTCATATTTTGAAGGAGGAAAAACAAACATGGATCAGAAAGCGATTGCGCTGGCTGCGGCTAAGGCGCTGGATGCGAAGCGCGGCAAGGATATTGTGGTGCTCAAGGTGGACGAGATGACGGTCATCACCGATTATATGGTGATCGCAACCGGCCGCTCCGTTCCGCAGGTGAAGGCGCTGGCGGAAAACGTGGAGGAGGAGCTGGCGAAGCTCGACCTGTTGCCCGCCGCCGCGAGGGCGTGAACGAGGGGCATTGGTGCATCCTCGATTACGGCGACGTGATGGTGCATATCTTCCACGAGCAGGATCGCGAATACTATCAGCTCGAACACCTGTGGAGCAACGGGCACCAATGAGGTTGAGGTGGCGCTGGACGGCACAAACGCGGCGGCGGAGGCGTAATCCATGCTGAAAAAGAAGGATCTTCTCATCATCGCGGTCGTGCTGCTGGCGGCGGTCGCGCTGTTTGCCGGTTCGAAGATGCTGCCTAAGACCGACCTTTCCACCAAGACGGCGGATGTGACGCTCGCGCCGGACGCGATTGAATACCTCGACGAAACGCCCGCGCCGACCGCGACGGAGGCGGCGCAGACCCCTCGAAGCGACGGCTGAACCGGCCGCGACGGAAGCGCCGGCTGCGACGGAAGCCCCCGAGGCGACGGATGCGCCGCAGAGCGCGAACATGGTCGGTCCGATGATGCCGAAGCAGACCGAGAAGGTGCGCGGCCACGTCGTCATTACCGTGGCGGGGCGGCAGTACGGCGACCCGATCCCGATGGATCGCGACAAGATCATCACCGTCAAGCAGGAAAACGGCGCGATCAACCGATTCACATCACGCCGGAATACGTCGAGATGGAGTCCTCCACCTGCGAAAATCAGGATTGCATCGGCGAGGGTGAGGTCAACGTGAATACGTATAAGGATCGTATTCTGAGCACTTCATCATCTGCCTGCCCAATCAGGTGACGATTGAATGGTGCCGGCCGACGAATAAGGCGATAGGAAAGAAGGAAACATCATGCGAAACGGAACGCGCGGCGGGTGGCCGTCTCCGGCCCTGCTGACCAGCCTGATGCTCGTGCTGGGGCTGATTGAGCGCCAGTTCCGCTGACGGCGGCCATCCCGGCATCAAGCTCGGCTGGCAAAAACTCGGTGCTGATTTACGCTGTATATGCTGGGCGTGAAGCAATCCATCGTGCTGATGCTGCTCAAGGCAATGATGAGCTGGCTGATTTACACCAACATGCAGGCGATGTTCTATTCGCTGGCGGGCGGCGTGCTGTCGCTGCTGGCGATGATCGCGCTCAGCCGCATCAAGGGCGTGAGCGTCATCGGCGGCGCGCTGGGCGCGGTCGGCTTCAACATCGGCCAGATTCTCATGGCGGTGGCGATGCTCCACACGCCGCAGCTGATCGTGACCTACCTGCCGGTGCTGATGGTTTCCGGCGTGGCGACGGGCGTGCTGACCGGCGTGGTGGCGCAGATGGTGATGAAGCACCTGAAGGTCATCGAGAAAAAAGATAAAGAAAATCCCCGGCTTGGCCAGGGATTCAGACTGTAGAAAAAGCTATTCTCCCCCCCGAAGGGGGGAGAATAGCCCTTTCCGCAAATGAAAGAATAGCTGAATTTCTTGATTTTGCTATTCGCCAGGTTTGCGTATGTCAAAAAGTTAAATCCCCGGCTTGACCGGGGATTTTTGTATGGAACGGTGGGGGCCGTCAAGCCTGCGCGGAGACATAGGCCAGCCCGAATACGCCGGGGCCGACGTGCGCGCCGATGGTCGGCCCGACGGAAATCGCGTCGTCAATCGTGCAGGCATAGCCCGCCTGCGCGGCCTGCCGCAGGAACGCGATGCAGTTTCGCGCCCGGCGGTGTAGAGGGGCAGAATCGGATAGCGCGGATCGACGGGGCTGGCCTGATCAGCTTAATCAGCGCGTCGCCCGCACGGTGGCGGCCGATGGCCTTGCCCGCCATGGCGACACGCCCTTCCGGGCTGAGGGCGACGAGGGGCTTGAGGTTGACCAGCTTGCCCAGATCCGCCGCGGCCTTTGGGGATGCGCCCGCCGCGCGCCAGATAGCTCAGCGTATCCAGACAGGCGGCGATGCGGATGCGCGGCACGAGCTGACGGACGGCGGCGGCGATATCCTGCGCGCTTTCATTGCCCGCGTCGCGCAGGCGGCAGGCCTCCTGCACCAGCAGCGCTGACCCGCTGTCGCGGTGTGAGGGAATCCACCAGCGCGATATCCAGATCCTCGACCATGCCGGCGGCGATCAGCGCGCTCTGCATCGTGCCCGAAAGCGCGGAGGAAATCAGAATACACCACGCTGTCGCCTGCGTCCTTCGCGGCTTCAAACTCGCGCAGAAAGGCGTCCGGCGAGGGCTGGAGGTCTTCGGGTTTTGACTGGCCTCCATGCGCGCTGCCGTGAAGATCTCCTGCGGCAGATCCACGCCGTCGGTGTAGCTGTCCCTCGCCGAAGGAGACGGTCGCACCATCTTTTTTTCGCTCTGATTTTTGCCTCGTTCCGTTCAACGTACCTCCAGTACGCCTCACTTCACTTGGCTTCGTCAGAACAAAAATCTGATGCGCTCTGTTAAGCATTTTAACTGCGAATTGAGCAGCTTGTTCATCTGGCTCTTGAGCAGGCGCGTCGCGATCAGCGTCGTGGCAGGTGCTACGCGCGCGGTATCCTCCGCGCGGGAGGCAGGATGCCGGGAGGACATGTGCCTCGTTATACGTCAGGGGAAACAAGACGCTTATTCCAAAGCGTCGAGGAGGGAGAGCCAGGCGGCCAGCAGGCGGTCGCCCGTGGTGGGGGTATATGGCATGAAGCAGCCTCCTCATATGGTTCAAAAAAGCGAACGACGTGCATCATCATAAACCGACAAAAAGGGAATTGTCAAGCGATTTGACGAAAAAGTTCATAAAATGAACCATAAACCCGCTATTGACAAAGCAGGAAAAAAACGGCAGAAACAAAGAAACCATCGTCTTAGGAGCGGATGAAACGGAGGAACGACAGATGAACGAACAGTGGGCTGCGTATCAGGGGATTCAAAAGGCGTTTGCCGGCCGCGTGGCGACGCTTTACGGCGCGGGCGAGGACGTGCTGGCGCTGCAAAGGCGCGTTACGGCAAGCTGGTGGAGCGGTTTGAGGCGCGTTTCGGCGCGCAAAAGGGCGGGCTGTTCTCCGCGCCGGGGGCGCACGGAAATTGGCGGCAAACTACCACCCGACCACAACAACGGCCGCGTGCTGGCGGCGGCGGTCGATCTGGACACGATTGCCTGCGTGAGCGCGACGGAGGATCACACCATCGTCGTGGACAGCGAGGGCTTCGCGCCGATCACGGTGAAGCTGGATAACCCGATGTTCGCGAAAAGGATTTTGGCACGACGCTGGCGCTGATTCTGCGGCACGGCGGGCGTGATGCAGGAGATGGGCTACAAGGTCGGCGGCTTCCGCGCGACGATTTAGCCTGTGCTGCGCGGAAGCGGGCTTTCCTCGGCGGCGTTCGAGGTGCTGATCGCGGCGATTCTCGACGGGCTGTACAACGGGTTTATCGTGGATGCGAAGACCCGCGCCGTCATCGCGCAGAAGGTGGAAAACGTCTATTTCGGCAAGCCGTGGGCTGATGGATCGATGGCCTCCTCCGTGGGTATGGTCACCATTGATTTCAAGGAGAAGGACGCGAAGGTGGAAGCCATCGCCTGGCGATTTTGCGGCGAAGGGCATGCGCTCTGCGTGGTCAACACCGGCGGCGACCACGGCGATCTGACCGACGATTACGCGGCGATCCGCAAGGAGAGTGAGGCCGTCGCGGCGCACTTCGGCAAGCATGTGCTGCGCGAGGTCGAGCGGAGACGGTGGAAAGCCGCATCGGCGAGGTTCGCAGGGCCTGCGGCGACCGCGCCGTGCTGCGCGCGCTGCATTATTACGATGAAAACGCCCGCGTGCTCGAGCAGGCGGCGGCGATTCGCGGCGGCGATCTGCCCGCGTTCTTCGACGCGGTGAACCGCAGCGGCGAGAGCAGCTGGAAGCTGCCGCTGAAACGTCTACGCCCGCCCGACGGAGGAGCAGATGGCGATGGCATTGAGCTGAGCCGCCGTTTCCTGCAGCATGGTGACGGCGCGCAGCGCGTGCACGGCGGCTTTGCCGGCACGATTCAGGCGTATGTGCCGCTCGCCCGTCTGGCCGATTACAAGAAACTGATGGAAGACGCTTTCGGCGCAGGAAGCTGCACCGCGCTGATGGTTCGCCCCGAGGGCGCTGTGATGATGCCGATGGAGGCTGAATAACGCGACGAACGGCCGTTTTTCGAAAAAGAGAAGCGGCTGTTTTTGTTTTGCGCCTACTTGAAAAACGGAAGCGGAATATGCTATAATCTACAATCAGCGAGACTGAGAATCTGCGCGCCTTTTTGCGCTTTTTATTGGAGAGAGACAACGAATGAATAAGCTGAAAACAACGCATGGTTCCGCAAGGTGGGCATGGCGCTGCTGGATATTGTGCTGATTCTGCTTTCCGTATACCTGAGCATGGAACTGCGCTTTGAAATGTATATCCCGACGCGGCACGCGCAGACGATGTTTTCCGCGATGCCGCTGGTGGTTGCGGTATACATGGCCTGCTACGTGTTCGGCGGCATTTATCAGATCATGTGGCGCTACGCGGCGTTCGCGATGTGGCGAGGCTCTGCCTGCGAGCGCGATTGCCTGCGGCGTGACGCTGGCGCTGAACCAGTTTCTGGCGCTGGGGCTTTCCGCGGCGTGCTGATTCTGATTGCGCTGATGGCGACGATTGCCGTCGGCGGCAGCCGGATGATCTGCGCGTTTGCTCAAAGGGATCGCATTTCCTGGCAGCCTCGGCGACGCCATGCCGGTGATGATCGTCGGCGCGGGCGAGGCGGGCGCGTATGCCGTCAACGTCTGCAACAAAAACCCGCGCAAGCTGGGCAAGCGGTCATTCTGGTGGACGACGCGCGCAACAAGCAGGGGCTGAGGATTCCAGAACGATGCCGGTTCGCAGCTCGACGAAGGATATCCCTAAGCTCGTCTCCTACAGGTTCAAGGGAGATCATCGTCGCCATTTCCGTCGCTGGGATCAGACGAAGCGCATGCAGGAAATCCTCGAGCTGTGCAACTGAGCCGCACTGCCACGCGCATCCTCTCTGAGCTGACGGACGCGGATCAAAGCTCCGGCGAATCGACCCTGTTCATCCGCGAGCTGAACATCTCCGGGATTTCCTCTCCCGCGAGGGGAGGTGGAGCTGGATACCGATTCCATCGCGGGCTATCTTTCCGGCAAGTCGTCATGGTGACGGGCGGCGGCGGTTCCATCGGTTCGAAATCTGCCGCCAGATCATGCGGTTCAAGCCGAAGCTGCTGATTATCTTTGAGATTTACGAAAACTGCGCGTATGAGCTGATGTATGATCTGCGCCAACGCTATGGCAAGGATTGCCCGGTTATCACGCTGATCGGCTCGATTCGCGATAAGCACCGCCTCGACGAGGTCTTTGACCTGTATCACCCGGAGGTCGTCTTCCACGCGGCGGCGCACAAGCACGTGCCGCTGATGGAGCCTCAGCCCGGCCGAGGCCGTCAAAAACAACGTGTTCGGCACGCGCAATCTGCTTGAATCCGCCAGCGCGCACGGCGTGGAGCGCCTCGTGCAGCTCTCTACGGATAAAGCCGTCAACCCGACGAACGTGATGGGCGCAACCAAGCGCATCACCGAAATGCTGATCCAGCGCTACGGCGAAAAGACGAACATGAAGTGCATGGCCGTTCGCTTCGGCAACGTGCTCGGCAGCCACGGAAGCGTCATCCCGCTGATGGAAAGCCAGATTCGCAAAGGGCGGCCCTGTCACCGTCACCCATCCGGATATCACGCGGTATTTTATGACCATCCCGGAGGCGGCGCAGTTGGTCCTGCAGGCGGGCGGCATCGCCAGAAGCGGCTCGATCTTCGTGCTGGACATGGGCGAGCCGGTGCGCATCATGGATTTGGCCAGAAGCTGATTCGTGCCTACGGCTACGAGCCCGAACGTCGATATGCCCATCAAGATCATCGGCCTGCGCCCTGGGCGAAAAGCTCTATGAGGAGCTGCTGATGGATTCCGAGCGCGACAAGATGACCCGAACCGCGCACAAGAAGATCTTCGTCGCCAACGTGGATAAGATCGATGACGCGCAGTACGACCACATGATGCAGGTGCTGCAGACGGTGGAGGATAAGAACGACGAGCGCGCGGTAGAGGCGATTGCCGAGATCGTGCCGACATATCACCGGATGAAAAAGAACCGCCCGGATAACAAAGGCGGAGCTTCTGCAAAAAAACGAAAATCAGGCTGCCGGTTAAGCCGTGCCCCTCTTCGACGTGCTGTCGGGGAGGGGGTTTTTATTGCGGACAAAGGCGCGCCCAAAGAGGGGACTGTCGAGCAAAGCGACATTGAGGGAGAAAAATTTTCCGATTGCGTTACATTTTCCGCGCTTCTTGCCGTCTAATAAGGTGAAAGGGGGCAACAAAAGATGGGATTCGCTTCGGTACCAAGTGAAATCCGGCTGAAGGAGTGGATCAGCCGTTACAGCGACGATGTGTTGCGCACATGCTTCGTCCTGCTATCCGATCAATCACTCGCGGAGGACGCCATGCAGGATACGTTCACAAAAGGCATGGAAAAACATGAGCCAGTTTGAGGGGCGGGAAAACGCTTCGCCCAAGACATGGCTGATGCGCATTGCCGTCAATACCTACCGGGATTACCGCCGCACAGTGGCTTCGTCACCGAAACCAGACCAGCCCGTCGACGAGCTGCCGGAGGCCGTGCTGCCGACGACAAGCGTTTCCCGCGAGCTGTTTCTGACCGTGATGAGCCTGCCGGACAAGTATAAACAGGTGGTACTTCTGTACCACTACCAGAACATATGACGATGGAGGTGGCCGACGCGCTGCGCGTCAGCCGCCCCGCCGTCAGCAGGAGACTGAAAAAGGCGTATGAACTGCTTCGCGCCGAGCTGGAAGGAGGAGCAGAACATGAATTGGGATAAAGACATCCAAAACAGTCTGGACGCTCATCTCTCCGGTCTGCACGTTTCGGGCGGCAGCAGGCGCAGATGTTTAACCGCATCGTGAGAGGAGAGCAACCGATTATGAAGAAAAAAGATTTCCGCCCGCGCTGGTTTTGCGATTGTGATGGTGACTGCGATGGGCAGTATGGCCTTGGCGGCCGGGCTGGGGCTATTCGGGCATTTCAGGCAGACGCAGGAGAACAACAACGGCGCACGGCTGGAAAAGCTGGAGACGCTGGCCGACACATACGAAACGACGAAGGCCGCCGCCATGCCGACCCCGGCCGTCCCCGTGACGGGCGACACCATGTACGACAAGCTGCTGTCGGAGCAATATAGCCACACGTTTGAGCTGACGCTCGATCAGGCGTACTGCGACGGGCACAAGCTGTATTATTCCTACACGCTCAAGCGCAGCGCGCCGATGGCGGCAACCTATGGCGAGGGCGAACCGACGGGCGATTTCAATTACATGGGTGGAGGAAGGCAAGACCGCGAACGACTGCATGATGCTCGAGGGCGAGGAAAAGGCGTGGTTTGAGGATCACAAGGTCGCCTATAAGCTCTTCAACGGCTTCGGCCTCGGCGACGGCGCGAGCACGCCGGACGGGCACGATCTGATGATTCTGGATAGCGCGGACGAGCAGGTGGACGCATGCACTAAGCGCGGCTTCCAGGAGGTCGAAATTCCGGAGGATGTGACCGTGGGCGACACGCTCGACTTCGTGCTGTCCATCAACGAATATGGCGGCGTGTATTATCAGACCGAAAAGGACTTCAGGGCGCGCGTCGGCGAGTATTCCGGAGGATCGCGGATTCATCCGCGTGCCGTTCACCGTCAAAAAGGTGGATAAGAAGGCCGAGATCCGCGCGGGCAGCGTGACGACCGACGCCTATTCCGCGCAGGCGACGCTGTTCGTCTCCGACGTGGATGTTTCCGGTCAGGTCTATTTCGATAACGCCGAGTTTTGTGGAGGCCTATAAGGAATATGACAGCAAGATGATGAAGGGCGAAGACGCGCAGATGCCGGATATCATCAACGCTTACGAACTGATTGCGGACGGACAGACCGTCGAGCCGATTGACGGCGGATGGGGCGTGGACGCCAAGACGGGCAAATTCCATGTTGAACTGCGCTATGACCTGCCGAGCAGCACCGAATCCCTGTCCCTGCGCCCGATCTATTATGACGGCGGCGCGGGCACGGAGGAAGAAGAAATCTGGCTGAATTGATGCGGAGGAAAACGCGATGAAAAGGGTGATGGCCGGGCTGGCTTTCGCGCTGACGCTGATACGGATACTGACGGCGGCGGCCTCCGCGCAGGAATATCAAACCGTTTCGCAGCTCCGCGAAAGCGTTCCGGCGCGCTGGACGACGACGATTGAAACCAAAGTGGCGCGACGTCGTCATCGACGCGGAGATCGTCGCCGGACGTGGAGGCAATCCCGTGGTGAAGGTCGGTTACGACCTTCACCTCTCCGCTCACGCCGGAGGAAAGCGGCTGGACGATTGTTGACGATTCCTACCAAACGACGGGCATGCTGATTTATCAGGACGACGATTTGGGCAAACCGCCGCGAAAATAGAGGGGCGGAAGGTTGGCGGCATGGCCGTGCCCAAGGGCGCGTGGTATGATACCTGCGAACCGGACAGGGCGTATATTCCGATGTGCGATGTGACATATTCGGAAATAATCGACATGGTTTCAGCGGAATTGGAACGATTTGGTTATCCTGTTGAAGACTTCGATTTAGAAACGCCCGCGGAACTCAGGCTCTTTCAATGGTGCTTTGCGGGCACGAAGGAAGACGCTGCTCCGGGTTATTTCGATATCAGTTTCTATCCCAAGGTCAAGGGCGTGACGGTTTACGGGCATATTCTCGACGCGGTGCATGACACGCGCGGCGAACGCCGACGCAAGGACGGTTTCTGGGAGAAATGAGAAGTCACGTATGCTATGACGGAATACGCGGCGGGCTGTCGGATTTGTGCTTCCGGCATGCGATTCCGGTTGAAACCGTGGCGGAGGATGTGCCGCTCTGCGCCTTCGATGAAATTCAGAAATCGCTTGAGCAGGAGATCAAGAAAGGCCGGGTTCGCAAAATCTATGAAATCAGTTTGGGCTATATTTTCTATTGCGAACCGGGCGTATACGTTCCCGATTCGGGCGAATACGATTACGCCGCCGACATCTTCTACTATGTCAAGCCGATGTGGCGGGTCAACTGCCTGAAAGCCTCCGGCGCGCAAAAGGAGCTGGAGGAAGCCTATTCGGATGGAACGGTTACGGATGACGAACGGAACACGGTTGCTACACGCAGTTCCTCGTGGATGCGCAGACGGGCGAAATCATCGGGCAGAGCGATGCGGCAGATCGCTCGATGTTTCCGGCTTTTCTGACGTGGGAGGATGTGAACAAATAAGGATAGAGGTGAAACGCCCATGAAACGGTTTATAGCCGGTCTGACTTTTTGCGTTGACGTTGACGGCGACTGCTCACGCACAGGAGTATCAAACCGTTTCACAGCTCCGCGAAAGCGCGTTCCGGCACGCTGGACGACGAAGGTTGAAACCAAGTGGCGCGATGTTGACATCGACGCGGAGATCGTCACGCCGGACGTGGAGACAATCCCCGTGATGAAGGTCGGTTACGACCTTCATCACGCGCTTTTGACGCCGGAGGAAAGCGGCTGGGACGAAGTAGATGATACCCTACGATGTGACTGGCCTTATTCTTTTGCCAAGATGCGGATAAGGGAAAACCACCGCGCAAGATCGACGGTAAAAAGGTTGGCAATGGCAAAGTTACGGGTATCTGGCACGATATCAGCGAACCGGACAGAGCCTACATTCCAATGTGCGATGTAACCTATTCGGAAATGATCGACATGATTAGAGCGGAATTGACGAGGTTTGGTTATCCGCCCGAGGATTTCAATTTCACAACGCCAAATCGCATCCAGCTGACCCAATGGTATTTTGCGGGCACAACGGAGAACGCCGCGCCGGGCTATCTGATCATGGATTTTTATCCAAAGCTGAACGGTATAACGATTTACGCGCATATCCTGGATGTAGTGCGAACACACGCGGAGAACGCCGACGCGAAGATGGTTTTCGGGATAACCTGAGAACCAGCACGTGTTACGATGGCATTATGGGCTGCATGTCGGATTTGTGCATACGGCATTTGTTACCCATTGAAACCATGGCGGAAGATGTGCCGCTTTGCTCATTTGACATGATTCAAAAATCGCTTGAGCAGGAAATCAAAAAGGCCGAGTTCGAAAAATCTACGAAATCAGCCCTAGGTTATGTGCTTTATTGTGAGCCGGGTGCATATCACGAATGGGGACAAAAGGCAGATTACAGCAGCATTTTCTATGATGTCAAAGCCGATGTGGCGAGTGAATTGCTTGCAGGCTTCCAGCGCACAGGCGGCGCTCGAAGAATTTTATGAAAACGATGAGCGCATTCCTTGCCTATACCAAATGCTTGTGGATGCACAGACAGGCGAAATCATCGGCCAGAGCGACGCGGCGGATCGCTCGATGTTTCGGGCTTTCTGACGTGGGAGGATGTGAACAAGTAAAACCGGCTGGCGGGGCGAAGACCCCGCTTTGCGCGCCAGAAAAAAGAAAATTGGAAAAATCGGGAAGAAAAGCGCGGAGAGGTTCGTTATAAAAGAGAAGGAGCGACAAAAAGACCGCCTGACGGCGGCCGTACATGTTGACTTACACAGCGAGGGGAGAGGATGCGAACGACGCTTTCCAGCGAATCGTGCAGCTCGCGGAACTCGGAGAGGGAAAGATCCTCCGCCCGCGTCTGAATCTGGCGGGAGATGGTCGCGGATGGAAGCAAGCTTCTCCATGCCGGCGGGCAGGAGCACGATGTTCACGACGCGGCGGTCGTTCTCGTCGTGCTGACGATCAACGTAGCCCGCCTCGAACAGGCGATCCACCAGCGGGGTGATGTTCGGCTTGGGCGATGCCGAGACGGCGGGAAATTTCGGAAACGGACATCATGCCCACATCCTGAAGCATGGCGAGCACCTGCACATGGGAGAGGGGCGTACCGTGCTCCTTCTGAACGATATCCATGTGAAGCAGGCGCTTTTTAATCAGCGGCAGGGCGTAGAACATGTTTTGTGCGACAGAATCAATCATTTCGGGGTCGAGCGTGCGTTTCTTGGTCATAAAGGGATCGCTCCTGATCTAGTATTTTTTCCGTACATAGCACACGGCAATAAAATGCAAACGATGTATATTCTAACTGTTTTATGCTGATTTCGCAAGGAAAAATCTAATGTAATCACAATATTTCTGGATTTCGGCAAATGGTTATAAAAAGATGTTTCATTTCAGTGTAATTCTGAATGCAGAACGAACGCCGGGGCGGCAGAAAAAACGCGCCAAAGCGGTGAGAAGTTTTGCCGTCGCTTTACAGAACGATGAAAATCGGTACAATGGATGCAACATGATTCCTTCGGTTTCATTTTGGAGGACAGCAGATATGCAGGCACTTACACTTCTTCAAAAATTCTTCTCGGTGGATATGGTCATCTATGCGGCGATGTGCTTGTCGCGGCGACGGCGCTGGCGCGCTGCACCATGCCGCTCTCCCGCGTGGCGGCCAGGACTGCGCCGCGCGGCGAACCATCGTCACCGAAAGCAAGCAAGAACAAAGAGAAAAAATCGTGGAACCATTGCGATTTTCTCGGCGATTCTCTTTCCGCGACGTGGGCGGATTTTTTTTGCAGAACGCCGAAATGCGCGACGCGCACGGCGAGACCTGCGACGTGACGCAGTACATCAATGAGGACACGGTGATTTACGCTGGGGCGGACGGGCTTTGCCAGCCTCGCGCCGGGCGTGATGACCTCGCTGGGCATCCTCGGCACGTTCCTGGGGCTGGTGATGGGTCTTTTCCGGCCTGAGCCTGACGGGGGCGGATACCGAGGTCGTGCTGACGGCGATGGATCAGTTGATTCGCGGCATGAGCACGGCGTTCCTGACCTCGATTGTCGGGCGTGTGCGGCTCGCTGCTGTTCAACCTGCTCAACAACCGCGCGACGGATAAATGCCAGAAGGCGATTGACCGCTTCTGCGAGGTGTTCAGCCTGTACGCCATGCCCAAGCCGGTTTCGGAGGACACGGCCATGCTCGCGCTCCAGCAGGAGCAGACGGCGTACATCCGCCAGGCGGTGGAGGATATGAGCCAGAAGATGGCCGTGCAGATGGAGCAGAGCATCATGCGCGCCATGCTGCCGGTGCAGCGCTCGATGGATAACTTCATCCTCGCGGCGACGCAGGCGCAGGTGGAGGGCGTGGATCGCATCGCGCAGGTGTTCGTCCAGCGGATGAACGTGGCGCTGGGCAACGAGTTTGACCACCTGCGCCAGGTGCTCGCCGAGACGGGCGTGGAGCAGCAGAAGACCCAGCAGGAGCTGCGCCGCGACAGGAGGCCATCGGCCAGATGACGCAGGACGTGGTGAACATGCACCAGCTTTCGCAAGGGTGTGCTCCGAGCATTTCCGCGACTATGTGGCGGATAGTGGACGCATCCCGCGCGCAGGTGGACGACACCAACCAGCAAGACCATCGAAGGCTGCTGGAGGCGATGGGCAAGACCAGCGGCCAGCAGGCGCTCCTATCTGGCCAAATTGCAGGAGTATCAGGCGGCGCTCACCGCGGCCTCCCAGCAGTACACGGCGTGGACGGATCGCTTCCTCGCCAGCGCGCAGGAGCAGACGCGCATCACCGGCAAAGGAGATGGATCGCGTCGTCGGCGAATGCACGAGGGCAGCCGGACGCTCTCCGCGCTTACGAGCAGTTCACCAAGCAGACGCAGGAGAATCTGGCGCGCACGACCGCGCTGTTTGACGAAGCATTTCTTCCTCCATCCACCAGCTCAACGAGACGCTGGATTCCATGCGCGATATGATCGCGCGGCATGCCGCAGCTCCTCAGCCAGAGCCGCGACCGCTACGCCGAGCAGGTGGATCAGTTCGTGACGGCGCTGGTGCGGCTGCAAAGGCGATGGACAAGCTCAGCCAGACGATGGACGGAAAGGGAGTAAGCCATGCGGCCGGGAAAAAGCGCCCGCGCGGCGGCGACAACAGCTACTGGACGTCGTATTCGGATATGATGGCGGGCATGCTGTTCGTCTTTGCGCTGATTCTGTTCGCGGCGGTGTATCAGCTGGTGGATTTGCAGCAGAAAAAAACGATTGAGCTGCAAACCAAGGAAGCGCAGCTCTCCACCCAGCAGAGCCTGCTGATCGATCAGGAGGCCGAGCTGAAGGACAAGGAGGAGCTGCTGGCCGCGACGACGCTCGCCTTGCAGCAGCAGCAGGAAGAGCTGGATCAAAACCGGACGGCGCTGACCAGCGCGCAGGACAACTTGGCCTTGCAGCAGAGCAAGATCGAGGGAGCAGGCGGCGCTGCTGGCCGCCCAGCAGGCGCAGATTGACAAGCTGGTCGGCCTGAAGCCAGATCATCGAGGATCTGCGCGACAACCTGAGCGACGTCGGCCAGCGCGTGACCGTCGACCGCAAGACCGGCGCGGTGACGTTTGAAAGCTCCGTCCTCTTTGACACGGGCAGGAACGAGATCAAGGAAGCGGGCAAGGCCGCGCTCCAATTCCTGCCATTCCTGGTGTATATCCACACGCTGCCCAGCGAGGAATATCAGGATTATGTGGGTGAAATCATCGTCGAGGACATAC
>VOFI01003263.1_pt1 | contig 18463 bp, 40 predicted proteins | sample 5384131 | NCBI WGS metagenome assembly VOFI01 (sample SAMN12384728, study PRJNA508395) | human gut metagenome | isolation source: healthy gut H | host: Homo sapiens
AGATCTACTTTGCAATCGGTATTTCTGGAGCAATCCAGCACGTAGCTGGTATGGAAGAGTCTGACCTGATCATCGCAATCAACAAGGATGAGGATGCTCCAATCTTCTCCGTAGCTGATTACGGTATCGTTGGAGATCTGAACAAGATCGTTCCAGCTCTGACAGAGGCTTTTTAAAGGCTGAAAATGAAGAATAAATAATTTCATCTTACATAAAGATGTGAAAGAAACCGCCGCGGATTTCCGCGGCGGTTTTTTTTGTGTGAGGAAATACTTGACAAACAGGTTTAAATGACTTAGACTAAAAGTAGTCTAAGTAGTTTAGACCAAAAAAATAAATAGGTAAAGTAATAAATACGGTGATAGAAATGAAAACTTATTTGACAAAAGCAGAATTAAAATTGATGGAAGTAATTTGGGAGAAGGGTCAAATTCCTTCAAATAAACTTGTTAAAGAATGTTTAGAGCGGTTTAATTGGAAAAAGTCAACTAATTTGAAAAAAAATTAGTTGATAAAAAAAATGGTTTGTGTAACCAAAGTTATTATTGTATACAAGATGATTCAAGAATTGGAGAAAGTAATAGACGAATATAAGGAGGAACTACATGAATGATTTTTTCAAATTTTATAGTGGTTCTTTGAGTGGAACAATAATAGTTATTATAATATTTTTATTTATAAGATTTTTTATTAAGAAAACAGTCTAATCACATAAAAATAATGTTGTGGGTGATACTTTTGATACGTTTATTGTTTCGGTATCTATATATACGGAATATGGCATTTTGTATTCGGAAACATTTGTTGAAAAGAATGAAAAATCTTTCTGCACAGGAAATGAAAAGTGATAATTCTTTGCAAATATTTCCAAAAGATGAAAATACATCGAAACCATACATGGAAAAAAAAGAAGAATATAAATATTCTTATGATATTGTGGTATATAGGTCTTTTGGTTTTGCTGTATATTATATTATACAGAGGATTGCTGTTTGTAGAAGAACAAAGAATGCAAAGAAGATATCTTCACAGGATGAAATCTATGAGTGGAAAGAAAGCATGGCTTGTGTTATCGGCTTAGTTAAACCAAAATATTTTTGCCATTTGATTTGAGTCAGAGCAACGGCAGATAGTGTTACAGCATGAAAAGACCCATATAAAACGCAAAGATTATCTATTGATGATGTTGTATATATAGCTCTTGCTTTAAATTGGTATAATCCCTTATGTTGGTTAATTTATTTTGGAGTAAATAAAGATATAGAAATGGCCTGTGATGAACAGACATTACAAAAATACATCAATGGAGGAAAAGGAAAATTTTATGCCAGAACATTACTTCGGTTATGTGATAAAGGTAGATTAAAAATATGTATCAGCTATGCGACCTTTTATTTGCGAAAGGAGTACATTGAAGATGCGGATTAAAAATATTGGGAAAGAATATAGCTGCCAAAAACAATATATAGTTGTTGCCAGTGGATTGTTATTAGTAGTATTGTTTGGAAGTTTTCTTTATAAAAAAATTGGTTTGAATAATGTTGATTCGAAAGAACTTGCAAGGCTGGCAAGTTACAAATCAACTTTAAATTTTGATGATACAATGCCTAAAATTGGTTATGTCGGAAAGGGACAATTAGTTGTTTATGACAATATGGGGGTGTATGTTTATGATCTTTCCTCTTCAGACCTGACGGATTATGTTGATTTTGAAAAAAAATCATTTTAAGGGATTACAGGGAGATGATGCAACATTTATTCATGTATCGAAGGATGGACGGTATATCCAGCTAAGTGATAATGAAAAACAGTTGCAGTATGATTTGAAAAAACAAAACAACAAAAGAATCAATTAGATAAAAAGAAAGCTGGAATCCGAAAACAGAACCGATGGGGGTGGAGACCGCAGATATTACAGCGTAAGCGATGTGTGTATTATATAGGTGAAGGCGAAACGTGTTTTCTTGCCATTAACAAAAAAAAATGTTACTCCAAATTATGGGGCATTGTTATGTAGTATCAAATGCGGGGGCAGAAAAAAGAATATTCTTTTATTTGACTGATGCATGAGTTTAATTTCAAAAGGGGGGTGACTAAATAAGTTAAGAATTGTAGCCAGTAAAAAATTATTACAAAGGAGAAGCGTATGGTAAAACAAATATTAACAACTGTATTTATGTGTGGAGTTATTTTGATAACGAGTCCAAATATTGCTAATGCAAATAATGTAACAGTAGGGAATGATAATGAGCAATTAAAAGCTGTTGTGAAAGATTTTTTTTGATGAATAAGGAGAATATTAATTGTGATAAGTCGGAAGAGAAAAATCATAGAGAATATAGCAGAATTATCAACAACAGAAGTTAAATTCAATCAGATAACAGTAGTTATTTGCAAATGGTTGAATTAATGTTGCAAAGAAAAAAGATTATTGAAAATACATCAGATATTGACTTGACAGAGTATAATAAAACAATTGATCTTTTTACAAAAAATATTCAAATTAAGGGAAACGATGCAGAAATTGATGTTAAAGTAACGAAGAATTGGAATTATGCATTTTCTCCAGAAATTCAATCTGGTGCAACAGATACATATACTATTTATTTGAAAAAAGAGCTTAATCAATGGAAAATTAGTTTGGTAAAAGGGTTGACAGATACAGTCATAGATGATGATATTAACAATATGAACGATGAAATATCATCTCAACAGAGAAATATGTATGTAAATCGCATGAAAAAAGAATGTTGTGTTATCCAATGAAAAATAATAATGCTGGGCAGGATGGATGGTAATCTCCATATTCATTGGAGAACCAAATAAAAAGCTGCGAATGGCACTTATAATGGTATGCGTCAAGGTGCATGCATTGGATCATGCATTGGAGCCGAGTTCAAATTATGTATATTTTACGTTTGATTGTACAAATTTCATTTCACAGTGTTTATATGCGGGAGGAATAAAACAACATGTTGGATCTGCATACACGGATACATGCTGGTATTATAAGACTAGCACAAATAGATCGTCTTCATGGACAGGAGCAAATGAATTTTTATAAATATATAAATTCAACTGTGTCAAAAAATAAGCAAGTCCAATGGTAGTTGGGATACGGCTGAAATAGGAGATATTATCCAGTTGATGTCAGGAGGAGAAGCAAGTCATTCATTGATTATCTCGGGCGTAGCATATAGTTCATATGGTAGAAGTGATTTATTGGTTTGTGCACATTCGACAGATAGAAGGCATGTTTCTTTTTGAAAGAATATTATTCTGGAACAAAAATGTTATCATCATATCAAAGGATCAAAATGAAACTTTTCTTTAAAACAGTTGGAAACGTAGAGAACATCTGGTTAGCACAGGATTATCAGGTAGAGAAAACAGACCGGTAAGACTATACATCCACAGCTTACAGCAGCTTTAAAAGCTGAGACGGGCAAACAATTTCATCTTACATAAAGATGTGAAGAGATCGCCGCGGATTTCCGCGGCGGTTTTACTATATTTGTAACAGGTCTTCTGTTTTGCAGCGTAAGACACGTGCAAATTTTACGACATCAATGGCTTTGGTATGGTTGATATTACGTTGCCGTTGTTCGAAAAGCTGGATTTGCCGTAACGGAACCCCGGATAATTCGGATAATTCGCGTTGGGACAAACCAGCTAATTTCCGGAGCCGTTTGAGGTTGGTTTCTTTGTAATAATTATCCCATAATTCGTTGATGGTATCGATAAAATGTGTAATATCCATCTCGTGATAAATGTCATACATGGAAACGATTCGCTTTAAAGAAACGGCTTTATGAATTTTGGTAAAAGTCCGACAGGTGTACCATTGATAATATGCTAAAAAGCCCAGCCTGCCCAATATTCCGGAGATTTATCAAGATACATTTCATCTTCGTAAGAGAGTGGGGGACATTCCTGCATCTGCAATCACTTCTTTAACTAATTCACAGCCTGTTTTTCCAGCAATATAGGTTGGATTTCCGTTTTGAAATTGCACGGATACAGAAGATACCGTGAAAAGCCCAAAATATGAATCAATGTCCAGGTCACAGGTATTGACGGCAAAATCAAGCATATCGCCTAAAATGCGTTGGGCAGATGTAAGATAATCAGATGGATAAGCGCGCATCTCCATTTTGTATTCCCTCCCTCATGATATCAATCATAAATAAATCATTTATATTGGCATTTCCTTTTTTGTTTCTACGGTACTTTTTTCGGGCTTCGCGTTCCCGCTCGTTTTTTTGATGTAATATTCTTCTGCGTCAGCAACTTCATATCCGATAAATTTAAGCTGCTGAAAAGCCTTTTCACTTTTCAGGACGATCTGCTCACCTAATTTTCCAAGACGCATGGCTTCCGATAATTTTGAAACGATATCAGACCTGAAACAAAATCCTGTGCAAAAGAAAAATAGGAATCGTCTGCGCGATAACCAATAATTACATCATATCCTGAAATATCAAGTAGAAAATGATCCTTAATATATTTTTTTGGCCTCCTCGGCAATGCTTCCGTTTTGCCAATAGGTTCGGTTGTCTGCGAGAATCGCAAGCCAGTTGAGGATATTGTATTTTTTACTATTGAGATTTAAACATTTAAGATCAGACATGTCCAATTCATAAATATTGGCATAGCCGTTCGTTTGTTTTCCACAGGCCATTCTTTTGCTAATTCGATGTTTTTCAGTGCAGTAAAACCCTCTGCCGTAATCGTTGTGCAACGAACCTTTTCCGAACTGAGGATTTTCGATTAAATATTCTGAACCGTGATATAGTATTGTTCCCATAGTTTCCTCCTGATAATATAAAATATTATATCGCTTTAGCGATACTTTTCAATGAAAAATTATGTTTTTGGAGATTAGGAGTTCACGATGCGTATGACTTGACCATAAGAGGAGCAAGGTGTAAACTGATAAAGTTGATGTTTACTTTATTCGCAAAAAAAAAAAAGAGAGACGGAAAACATAACATCCGCTTTCATCTGGAACAGGAGGAACCAATGCGAAACAATAAGACCGCGGAGCTGGTACTGACCGCTCTGTTTGCAGCAATCATTATCATTATGGCGTTTACACCGCTGGGCTACATCCCACTTGTGGTGATCAATGCGACCATCATCCACATCCCTGTTATTTTAGGATCGTTATTCTGTGCACCGAAGAAGGGCGGATTTTGGGATTTATCTTTGGTCTGACCAGCTTTATCAAGAATACGGTTATGCCGACCTCACTTTCGGCATTTGTATTTTTCCCCCGGTGCTGGCGGCCAGCATGGTAGGCACCAGCGGAATCGTAAAGAGTGCGTTTATCTGTTTTGTACCGCGTATTCTTGTAGGGAATCCTGCCATATATTTTGTATATATCGGAGTAAAGAAAGCACTTTCTTCCCGGCACAAAATTTTCTGGGCAAGTGTGTTTAATATCCTGATCGGTGTGTTCCTGTTTCTTGGTGCGCGTGCGTTTCTGCTTCATGTGTTTGACAAGAAGCCATTGTCAGATATTGCATGTATGCAGTAAGTGCACTGGTTGGATGGTTCGTTTTTATAGCACTGGAAGTGTATACGGTACTGAAATCCGGCGCAGTCTGTGCATTTGTCTATGCGGGTGTAACAGGCGCAATGGTCAATACGATACTGGTTATGGGCGGAATTTTGTGTTATACAAAGATGCATATGCAAAAGCCCTGAGTGTTGATGCAGGAGCCGTGCTTGGAATCATCGGTGGTGTCATCAGCTTTAACGGAGTCATTGAAGCGATTGTGGCTGCAATCATTGTAGCAACACTTGGCATGGTACTAAATAAATTAAAACCAATCCAGAAATAATATGTTTTAAAAAGGCAGCCGGAATGAAACACAGGCTGCCTTTTTTGTTGTCCTTTTGGTAAAAAGCGATAGTGTATGGAACAAGGATATGCTAAAATAGAAAAAGGTATAAATTTAAAAGGAAGTAGATGTATGCTTAATATTTATTACGGCGACATGCAGGAGTCTGTGTATAACACGGCAGCGTATTTTAAGTATGATTATGAGGACAGTTGGATTATAGATCCGTTTGTAAAAGAAATGATTCAGGATGTGGATCAATCAACGGTGCTGGATAGTGGCGTAATTGACAGTCCTGTTTTGGGAAAAATTCCACCGACAGGTTTATCCGGGGAGTAAAGACATTAATCCTTGTAAAATTTGATAAGGATAAAATTTTTAATGCATCAACCTGTGGGGATAACTGTGCGAAATGGTTATTAAAAATAGCAGAATCCGAAGACCGTACAATTAATCTGCGGCATTTAATGAATTTTGGAAAAGATCCTTTTGTCATTCGCATTTTGAATACGGGTGAGATTGTCCATTCAATGGAAGAACTGGTGTCGATTGCAGGAGAATTTGTTTAATGAAGGGAAAACATAGAGTTATTGTATCAACAAAACGCTTAAAATATGATTTTGAAATTCAGGAGAAATTTGACAATCATTCGCGGGGACAGCGCTACGGGAAAAACTACTCTTGTAGATATGATTCGGGAATACGTAAACAATCCATCCGGGACCCTGTGGAACTGACGTGTGACAAAAAAATGTTATGTGCTCGAAGGTTCACTGTGGAAAGAACAGTTATCAGCAATGCAGGATAGTATCGTATTTATTGATGAGGGAAATGATTTTATCAAGACAGTAGAATTTGCAGATACTATTCAGAAAAACAGATAATTATTATGTCATTGTTTCCAGGGAATCCTTGCCTTCTTTGCCGTATAGCGTGGAGGAAATCTATGGAATTCGTACTTCAGGGAAAATACGGAACATTAAAACCGTGTTATCATGAGTTTTACAGAATATATGGAGCACAGACTTTAAAGAAGGATATCAAACCAGAGGTTGTAATAACGGAAGACAGTAATTCCGGTTATCAGTTTTTTTTTTTTTAATTCTGTATGTAGGCAACAGCAATTGAAATGTGAGACAATGAATGGAAAGTCAAATGTTTTCCATTATTTAAATATGCATAAAAATGAACGCATACTTGTAATTGCAGACGGCGCGGCATTTGGTTCTGAAATTGACAGAGTGATGCAGTTGATTGGTGGAAAAAGATCAAGTGGTGCTTTATTTGCCGGAGTCATTTGAATGGCTGATATTAAAGGCAAAAGTAGTAAAAAGCAAATGGGCAGATCAGGTGCTGGAAAAGCCGTGGGAATATGTGGGAAAAAAAACATATTTTAGTTGGGAGCGGTTTTTACGGCAGTTTTGATTGAAGAGACAAATGGTTCTTACCTTGCATATGCAAAAAGAAAAATTAAATCCAGCATATCTGAACGATTCTGTCAAAGATTCCATACTGGAACAGATGACAAAAAATTAAATTGTTTTAGGGAAAAAAGTGTGATAAAATAGCAGAAGATATGATTTTTCTGCAAAGGAGTAAAGAGACAATGTTAAAGGAAAATGTGTGGTACTCGGTGTGACCAGGAAGTATCGCTGCCTATAAAATTGCTTATCTGGCAAGTGCGCTCGTCAAGCAGCATGCGGATGTGCATGTGATCATGACGGAAAATGCAACCAATTTTATTAATCCTATCACGTTTGAGACGCTCACAAGCAACAAGTGTCTGGTCGATACGTTTGACCGGAATTTCCAGTTCAATGTCGAGCATGTGGCACTGGCAAAGCGTGCAGATATTTTTTATGGTAGCACCGGCTTCTGCTAATGTGATCGGCAAGATGGCAAACGGAATCGCAGATGATATGCTGACAACAACGATTCTTGCGGCAAAAATGCCCGAAGTATGTTTCCCCTGCCATGAATACCAATATGTTTGAAAATCCGATCGTACAGGATAACATCAAAAAGCTGGAGCATTATGGGTTTCATATCATTGATCCGGCGAGTGGTTATCTTGCCTGCGGGGGATACCGGAGCCGGAAAGATGCCGGAGCCGGAAACACTGTTTTCTTATATTATGAAAGATCTTGCCTGCGAAAAGGACATGGTTGGAAAGAAAGTGATGGTCACAGCAGGAACCGACACAGGAGAAGATTGATCCGGTGCGTTATATTACGAATCACTCTACCGGAAAAATGGGCTATGCAATTGCGGAAAACTGCATGCGCCGTGGCGCGGAAGTGACGCTGATCACGGGCCGGTGGCAATCACTCCGCCGCCGTTTGTAAAGGTCGTTCCGGTTGTATCTGCGGCGGATATGGCAGCAGCCGTAAAGGAGACCGCAGAGCAACAGGATATCATTATCAAAGCGGCAGCAGTGGCGGATTATCGTCCGGATCACCCGGTCGATGAAAAAGTCAAGAAAAAGACGGGGATGCCACTCTTACGATGGAACGCACGGAAGATATCCTTTCGTATCTGGGCGCGCACAAAAAACCGGGACAGTTTCTGTGTGGATTTTCCATGGAGACGGAACATATGCTGGAGAATTCCCGTGCAAAAACTTGCAAAAAAAAGAATGCAGATATGATTGTGGCGAATAACCTGAAGGTAGCCGGAGCCGGATTTGGTACAGATACCAATGTGGTGACGCTGATTACGGCAGATGACTGCAGGGAACTGGAAATAATGAGCAAAGCGGATGTCGCATCAGCGATTGTGAGTGAAATTTTAAAGAAAATGTGTTAGTATTAAAATATGACAGACTTAGAAGCCTATTATAATAAATTTAATGAAGAGAAGCGTCTGGACAGCCGACACGGCAGGGTGGAATTTGTGACAAGCATGCATTATATCCATCAGTGTCTGGACGAAATTGTAAAAGAACGTGCAAAAAGAGGAAATCCATATCCTTGATATCGGGGCGGGAACCGGACGATACAGCGTACCGCTGGCACAGGAAGGGTTCGATGTGACGGCCGTGGAACTGGTAAAGCATAATCTGGGACGCCTGAAACAGAAGGGTGCAGGAGTGCATGCATATCAGGGAAATGCAATGAATCTGAAAAAAATTTTTCCGATGATTCCTTTGACGTAACCCTGTTGTTTGGTAGCCGATGTATCACCTGCATGAGGAAAAGGACAAAGCTTGCTGCGCTGCGGAGGCGGTGAGGGTGACCAGACCCGGAGGCAGGATTCTCGTGGCGTATATTATGAATGAATTTTCCGTTATCACGTATGCGTTTAAGGAAAAACATATTCTGGAGGCGCTTCAGGAGGGAATGCTCACAGAGGATTATCACTGTACTTCAAAAAAGCCAATCCCTCTGTATTCCATGGTTCGTCTGGAAGATATTGAAGCATTGGACCGGCAGGTAGAGGTCAGGCGCCGGCAGATCATAGCGGCAGACGGTGCAGCAAATTATATGCGTCCGTTTTTAAATGCGCTGACGGAAGAAGAGTTTGATGCGTTTCTGCAGTATCATCTGGCAACCTGTGAACGGATGGATCTTATGGGTGCAAGCGGTCACACGGTGGATATTCTTGTGAAAGAGGAGTCTGAAAACGTATGAAAAAATGGATATTGCCAATCCTAATGGCAGGATTTTTGCTGACAGGATGTTCTTCTCCTGCAGCAACGTCATCGGCTTTGCCCTCTTCTACGGAAAAAATCACGGAGACACAGATGACGGAAGAACCGGGTACGCTGGAAGAAACGGAAACCGGGACTGCAACTGAAACGCAGCAGGAACCGGTGATACAGACGGTAAAAATTACGGCGACAGGTGACTGTACGCTTGGGGCAACACAGACGCATGGGTATGCAGGTTCCTTTCATGAATACTATGATAAATACGGGCAGGATTATTTTTTTAAAAATATCAGAAGTATTTTTGAGCAGGATGATTTTACACTGATCAATCTGGAATGTGTGTTGTCAAATGCGACCGAGCGTGTGGAAAAACGTGGAACTTAAAAAAAGGAAAACCGGAGTATGTTGGTATTATGACAGACAGTTCTGTGGGAGGGGGCAAGTCTGGGAAATAATCATACGTTTGATTATGGGCAGCAGGGACTTGATGATACCAGAGAAGTGTTAAATAAAGCAGGGATTATCTTCGGATTCAATGATCATGTGGATACCTATACCACGAAGGATGGTATCAAAATCGGAATTGTCTCCGCAAGCCAGCTGTCCGCTGATGAAACACATGCCAATTATATCCGGGATGGGATTGCTAAACTTCGGGAAGAAGGAGCGGATCTGGTAATTGCCTGTTGCCACTGGGGGATAGAGGGGGATCATTATCCGAATGATTATCAGCAGAAGCTGGCACACCAGGTGATTGACTGGGGAGCAGATCTGCTGGTCGGTACACATCCTCATGTATTGCAGGGAATGGAATTATACAACGGAAAAATGATCTGCTACAGTCTTGGAAATTTCTGCTTTGGGGGGAACAGGAACTAAAAAGACAAAAAGATACGGCGATCTATGAACAGACCTTTACCTTTGTGGATGGGGTACTGCAGACAGATATATCAGCCGATATGATACCATGCAGCATTTCTTCCACATCAGAAAGAAATAATTTTCAGCCTGCCATAGCAAAGGCGACAGAAAACAGACGATTATTGATCATATGAATGAGTATTCGGAAAAGTACAGTAAAATCGGATTTGACGCAAATGGCAGGGTAATCATCAGGGAAGAGTAGGGGGATAATATAATTTTATGGCAAGTAAATAATAATGATAAGAGGAATCAGCACATGAATGCAAGTTTTTGGAATTATCCGTCAAAACAGAAAAGCTGGCCGATAGACGAAGAAATGGAAAGTCTCAGGGAAGTCATTCATCCACTCGATAATATCGGTGGATTTGATGTACGTCCGGGATTTTATCAGATGAATGGTGCATATCAGACAGAGGAAGGGGTAAGTTTTACCGTAAGCTCCCATGGAGCTACGAGCTGTGTCCTGCTGTTATTCCTGCCAGGCGGCACAGAAAACATACGTATCCAAGAATCCGCAGAGAAATCTGGTGATCTATGAGATGCATGTGCGCGGGTTTACCAAAGATGCGTCCTCCGGTGTAAAAGGTGGGGGAACATTTGAAGGTCTGCGACAGAAAATTCCGTATTTGAAAGAACTGGGAATCAATGCGGTGGAGCTGATGCCGATTTTTGAATTTGATGAAATGGAAAGTGCCCGTGTGGTGGATGGCGTGCAGTTGTACAATTACTGGGGCTATAATACGGTTTCCTTTTTTGCCCCGAATACAAGTTATGCATTTCATCAGGAGCATAATCATGAGGGTGATGAATTAAAAAGCGTCTGATCCGCGAACTGAATGAAAATGGGATCGAAGTAATCCTGGATGTAGTATTCAACCATACTGCGGAAGGAAATGAAGACGATCCATGTTTTTGCTTTAAGGGGATTGATAATAATATTTATTACATGCTCACCCCTGATGGCTATTACTATAATTTCAGCGGCTGCGGCAATGTCTTAAACTGCAACCATCCGGTGGTACGGCGGTTTATTACAGACTGTCTGCGGCACTGGGCAGTAGAGTACCGGGTGGATGGTTTCCGTTTTGATCTGGCGTCTATTCTGGGAAGAGATCAGAATGGTGCACCGATGGAGAATCCGCCGATTCTGGAAGCCCTTGCATTTGACTCTATTCTGGGGGATATGAAGCTGATCGCAGAAGCCTGGGATGCGGGTGGCTTGTATCAGGTTGGAAGTTTTCCGTCCTGGAACCGCTGGGTAAAATGGAACGGAAGATACCGTGATGATATGAGAAGCTTTTTAAAGGGCGACAGTGGCGTCGCAGGGCGTGCAATTACACGTATCACCGGTTCCTCCGACATGTATGATCCGGCAAGCCGCGGATATAGTGCATCCGTCAATTTTCTGACCTGTCATGATGGGTTCACGTTGTATGATCTGTATTCATATAATGAAAAGCATAATGAGAAAAACGGATGGAACAATACGGACGGGGGATAACAACGGCCTGAGCTGGAACTGGGGGTGGAAGGTGAGACGGATGATCCGGTGGTTATGGTATGCGGCGCAGACTCGTGAAGAATGCATTTGCCGCGTTGTTATGCAGTGGGCACCGCTATGTTTTTGCAGGGGATGAATTTTGTAATACGCAGTATGGAAATAACAACGCATACTGCCAGGATAATATTATTTCCTGGCTGGACTGGAACAGACTGGAAGAATTTCAGGAGATTCATGATTTTGCCCGTTTTATGATCCATTTCCGTGCAAAGCATCCGATTCTGCGAAGGGATACAAAGCCGGCAGTCTGCGGGTTACCTTCCGTAAGTATCCATAACGGAGAGCCGAACCGGAATTATACGGACTATAATACACATTTAATTGGAATCATGTATGCGGGAAGAAATGCCGATGATACGGATGATGATATGATCTTTTACGGAATGAATGCGTATTGGGAGCCTTTGGAGATGCGCCTGCCTTCGTTGCCGGAGTCTTATCATTGGAAACTTGTAGTAAATACTTTCTGTGAATACCAGGATGGGGCAGATTTTGAAGCCCAGACACAGGGAGATCAGACACGTGTGCGTGTTCCGGAACGTTCTACGGTAATTTTACTGGCAGAACATGATTTATAAAAAGAGTTGGGCACCGCTCTGGAAACAGGGCGTGCTCAACTATTTTTTCGGTGGTATCGGGTCTGGTTGTAATTTCACTGGTTCCGATGAGGTAATCTGCAGAAACATTCAGAATCTGCACGATGGCTGCAAGATCCGCAACGGTCGGAGAACGACGACCGGTACGGTATCCGCTGATCGTGGACGGCGAAACAAACATTGCATTTGCCAGCTGGATATTGGAAATATTTTGTTTATACATAATCAGACTCAGACGGTCACCAAAATCTTTTGTATTTATTTTTATCATTCGTTTTCATACAAATGATTTTATAGAAAGTTGATATAAAAAACAGAGAAAACGCGTATTGCGTTTTAATTCTTAAATAAATGGAAAAAGATTTCCAAAAGATAAGAAATTAAATCCATCCGCCGTCTAAGGTGAGAATCTGTCCATTCAGGTAACTGCTTGCTGTGGCAAGAGAATATGCCAGTGAAGCAACTTCTTCCGGGGATCCCATACGACCGGCAGGAATTTCTTCGATGAGTGCAGAGCGTTCTTCCTCGGAGAAACAACGGTTCATATCCGTATCGATTACCCCCACAGGCGATGGCATTTACCTGGATATTGCTAGGGGCAAGTTCTTTGCCCAAAGCGCGTAAGGGAATTAACTCCACCTTTGCATGCAGAATAGGCAACTTCGCAGGAAGCTCCGACATTTCCCATACAGAAGAAATATTGATGATATGTCCGGATTTGGCATGAACCATGGAGGGGATGACCTGTCTGCAGGTGGAAAAGACGGATGTGAGGTTTGTCGCAACAATCCGGTTCCAGTCGGTAATATCCATGTCGGTGAGCAGACCGATATAAGAGATGCCGGCATTGTTGATTAACACATCAATCTGGCCGAAGGTATCCAGTGTTTTTTGCACCATGTCACAGATAAAAGTATAGTCTCCTACATCACCACGGAAGCCAAGCACCTGTATGGAGCAGGTTGTTTCAAGTTTTGTGGCAAGTGCCTGCAGCGTTTCATAAGAGTTATGGCAGCAAAGAGCCAGATGATAGCCTTCAGCGGCAAATCGACATGCCAGGGCTGCACCGATTCCACGGGATGCACCTGTAATCAAAGCAGTATGTTTCATTGTTCTTCTCCATTCTTTTTTGTATTGTACCATAAATTAAAAAAAATTCACTAGACAAACACCGGAGAATGTGTTACTATAATTGGGCAGTTGAAACGGCGCGTGGCTCAGTTTGGTAGAGCGCTGCGTTCGGGACGCAGAGGTCGCAGGTTCAAATCCTGTCGCGCCGACGATACGATAGAAGGATCTGTGATTTCTTTGTCTTTGGACAAAAGAATGACATAAGCACCACGGGCTTTACTTCCCGGATATTGGAAATAACTTTGCTGTATACATGTTTCTGGGTAGCAGCGGCAATGACAGGAACCCCTTCACTGACCAGGGCAATGGTTCCGTGTTTTAATTCACCGGCAGCATAGGCTTCGGCATGAATATAAGAAATTTCCTTTAATTTCAAAGCACCTTCCATGCAAAGGGTATAATCGAGTCCACGACCGATAAAGAACGCGTTGTTGGCATTGATCATGCGTTTGGTCAGCTGTTCAATATCAGGGAGCCTGTGCAAGAACTTCCTCGATGTAATTTGGAATTTCCTGCAGTGTTCCAATAAATGTACGTGCTTCTTCGACAGAAATCTTTTGCTGTGTCATGGCAAGTTTGCATGCAAGCAGGTAAAAAGAAGCAACCTGAACGGTGTATGCTTTTGTACTTGCAACAGCGATTTTTGACCGGCATGTGTATATAATACATAGCTGCTTTCACGTGCAATGCTGGAGGCCTTTTACATTTACAATAGACAGTGTTTTCTTTGTATATTTATTTGCAAGGCGAAGAGCTTCTAAGGTATCAATGGTTTCTCCGGACTGGGATACGACGATCACCATGGATTTTTCATTGATTACCGGTTCTTCATAGCGGAACTCCGATGCGATTGCCACGGTAACCGGAATATGCAGGCGGTTCTGGATCATGGTTTTTCCTACCATTCCCGCGTACATTGCAGTACCACAGGCAACGATCGTAATGTCGCTTACATTTTCAAAGAAGGAATCCGCAATGGCATCTTCCGAAAAATCCGGAAGCATATCTTTTGATACGTGGGGTAATGGTTCTTGTGATGGCAGCCGGCTGTTCATGAATTTCTTTGATCATGAAATGCGGATAACCATCTTTCTGGGCTGCGGTAACATCCCAGTTTACTTCCATATATTCCGGTTCTACGGAATGACCGTCTAAATCTTCTTAACGTAATGCCGTCCGCGGTCATAGTTAAAATATGATATTCCGGCACGATGAAATAACGCTTGTTGTATGCGATAAAAGCAGTCAGATCGGATGCAATAAAAAGCACCGTCATCACAGTATGTTGCAACCATAGGGCTGACATTTCTTACCGCATAAATTTCACCAGGATGATCCTTGAACAGAACGCAGAAGGCAAAGGAACCTTCAATTTCGGCTACTGCTTTGCGAAGAGCTTCTTTTGGGTCTCCTTCGTAGAGTTTAGTGATCAATGCGGCGGCAACTTCGGTATCCGTCTCGGAAATCAGTTCATCCGTCAGATCATATTTGGTGGCGAGATCATGATAGTTCTCGATGATACCATTGTGGATCAATGCAACCTGTCCGACCTTATGAGGGTGTGCATTGGCATTGGTAACGCCACCATGGGTTGCCCAGCGGGTGTGGCCGATTCCACACGTAGAATTGTTATCATCATCGCAGATTGCACGAAGATCTTTTTACTTTTCCGACAGTTTTCCGAAGTGAAATTTTTCCGGTATCTTTAAAGTATGCAATTCCCGCACTGTCATATCCACGGTACTCAAGGCTTGCAAGTCCTGTCAATAAGACATCCTGAGCTTTTAATTTACCTGTAAATCCAATAATTCCACACATAATTGAAATCTCCTTTTTTCTCATATAATTTTATGATCCCGATATTGTTTTCGTTCATCAGAATATTTTTCCCCTTTCTGCGTTCAGGTCGATCACCTGAATCCTCGTTAACCCTTGTGGTGCAGCGAAAGCTGTATCACATTCGCACATTGCTTCCGCGAAAGCGGAATTTTCATGCAATGTGCTCCTTTATTTCGGTGCAGCGAAAGCTGTATCACAGGGTACATGGCGCTAAAGTTTTTAACTTTTCGAAATCTGTTTCTCCTTGGTATGATATGATTAATTCCAAAATGAAAAACATACAGTGAGGAATCTATGGACGAACAGACAAAACAAAAAACGAAAAGATATCGTGGGGTGGGTGATTTACATAGCAGTTCTTCTTGCCATTATTATCACATTCCGTTGTTTTCTGATGATCGGGCGGGTGCCATCTGAGAGTATGGAACCGACACTGATGGTTCATGACTGGCTCATTGGAGACCGTCATGCATATGAGGAAGAAAAACCACAACGCGGCGATATTGTCATGTTTTATCAGAAAGATGAAAATGAAACCATGGTCAAACGTGTGATCGGACTTCCGGGGAGACGGTTTCTTTTGTCGGAGGAAAAGTATACATCAATGGGGAACCGCTGGATGAATCGGCTTATCTGGATGACACTGTCGAAACGGATTGTGGAGAAGAAGATAAAACCTTTACCGTTCCGGAGGGCTCTTATTTCATGTTGGGGGGATAACCGGGAAATTTCCCTGGATGCGCGATATTGGAAACATACCTACATTACAACGGATGACATGAAGTCGAAGGAAATCCTTATCATCCTGTTTCACAGGTTTCCGTGGTTTTAACCTTTTTGTGTCTTGACACCTGACGGGCATGTGAGTATACTCTATGTAATATGTTGAATGTAACAAGAAATGTCTGTATAGAAGGGTATTTCGTGAAAAGGAGTATTTTTATGTTAACGACAAGAGAACTGCAGCAGGACGAGATCATCCGCCTGAAGAAAGAAAAGGATATCTGTATTCTGGCACATGGCTATCAGAGTCATGATATCTGGGAGGTGGCTGATTATGTAGGGGATTTATGGGCTGAGCGTGCAGGTTGCCAAGGCAGCGCAGAGCACTGTGCTGATGTGCGGAGTCCGTTTTATGGCAGAGACGGTCAAGCATTCTGTCCCCACAGAAAAGGGTATTGTTATCCAACAGCAATGCGGGATGTCCGATGGCAGAACAGATGGATGTGGAACTGATTTCCGGGTGAAAAAAGATGTATCCGGATTATACCGTGGTAGCGTATATTAATACGACTTCCGAGTTAAAAACGATTTGTGATGTCTGTGTAACTTCCTCATCGGCAGTTCAGATTGTAAAGAATATAGAGAATAAAATATTTTGTTTATCCGGACTGCAATCTGGGAAAAATGGGTGGCTGATCAGGTGCCGGAGAAAAAATATCAAACTGCTGCAGGGGGGATGTCCAACGCATGCCCGCATGTCGAAACGGGATGTGGAAAAGCGCGAAAGGCACATCCGGACGCACTTCTTCTGGTACATCCGGAATGTCTGCCGGAGGTTTCCGAACTGGCGGATTATCGGGGAAGTACAACCGGAATCATGGACTATGCAAAGAAAAGTGATGCAAAGGAATTCATTATCGGAACCGAGAACAGTATTGTGCAGCATCTGCAGTTTGCATGTCCGGACAAGCAGTTTTATCCATTATCAAGAGACTGTGTCTGCCACAATATGAAACTGACCACACTCGGAGATGTATACCAGTGTAAAGGGCACCGGCGGAGAGGAAATCAAGCTGGACGAAGAAGTGCGTATAAAAGCAAAACGCTGTATTGATACCATGCTGGAACTTGGCAATTAAAGCAGGTCAGCCTGCAAAGATGCGCCCTGCGGAGTCAAAGATGATGCTGTGTCTCCGCAAGGGCGCGAAAGTGTGCGGTAAACGCACACTTTATTTTTTTTACCGATTTTACAAGGGAATCCAATGTAACAGTTGTGGTGGTATCACCGGCAAGGAGCGTGTACGTTTCTCCGCTGGTGAGCTTGGGACAACTGATTACAAATGGTGTTTTTTTCCGTGGATATCCGGTTTCATCCTATCAAAGGCTTCTTGTTATCTGCCGGTACTGTGTACGGTTGAGCAGATATTTCATTTCGTATCGTTTAAAGATCATTTGATCACTCATGATGGTTCTCCTTTATTTTGATAGGACAGTATAGCGGGGGAACTTTAAATGAACTTTAAAAGGCACACAGGTATTCTGAAAAACAATTTATGAAGAAAGGAAAGGAAAACTTAAGAGAATCTAAATTGACTTGCAACATAAACTTATATAAAATAAAAAGCGCGGAGATGTTCGCAGAGTTCATTTCAAACGAAGAGGAGGAATTTTATATGATATGTCCGAAGTGCGGCAGTGAAATGCCGGATGACAGTGCGTTCTTGTACCAGATGTGGAGCCAGCTTACATACAGGAACACAGGAAAATCAGAATTGGGCAGGGATGACCACAGCAGGGAAATCCGCAGGGGACGCCATACGGCTACGGAAATCCACAGGGAAACAACGGAGCGTATTATGGCAATCCACAGATGAACAATGGGATGCCGTACGGGCAGCCTTATGTAGATCCAAAGGATCATTCCGCAGAATTTGACGGAAAGGATATTGCAGATCACAAACTGTTTGCAATGCTTCCATATCTTCTGGGAATTTTGGGAACCATCGTGGCACTTCTTGTGGCAAAGGATTCTCCTTATGTCGGATTTCATGTGCGTGAGGGAATCAGGATCCTTGTGTCTGAAGTTCTGCTGGGACTGATTACCGTAGTGTTCTGCTGATCGTTGTAGTTCCGATTGCAGCAGCCGTATGTTTTATCATTTTACTGGTTGTCCGTATCATCAGTTTTGTTAACG
>VOFI01004082.1_pt1 | contig 18457 bp, 24 predicted proteins | sample 5384131 | NCBI WGS metagenome assembly VOFI01 (sample SAMN12384728, study PRJNA508395) | human gut metagenome | isolation source: healthy gut H | host: Homo sapiens
AAATAGATAAGTTGGTGGCTGATATTGAAACAAAGCTAAAAGATGCGGATTTGAAACTGAATCCCGTAGATTACCGTGCTTTGATTGATAGTTTGAATCAAGCAAAGGAAACGCTTATTTCAAAGAATCCCTTTAAGGCTTTAGGCACGTTCTATGATGATTACATTGAAGCCAAAAAGAAGCTGGCAGAAGCCAAAGCGAATGTTGCTGCCGGAAAGGGTACGGATGAGGATGTGAAAAAGGCAGAGGCTGACATGAAGAAAGCCGCCAAAGGCGTAACCAAGTCCATTGAAACGATTACCGATACGGCTACCACGTGCGGCAATGCCATTGCATCCATGTTTTCTGATTTGGGACAGGAGGATTTGGCAAACGGCTTAGGTACTGCAATGGAGTTGTTCGGGCAGTTGGGAAATGCCGCCGCCTCTGTAGGTAAAATGATGAGCGGTGACATATTGGGAGGCGTTACGGGTATGGTAAGTGCCGTTACTTCGGTAGTGGGCATATTTGCCAAATTGCATGATTCAAGTATGAGAAGAAAATTCAAAATCTGCAAAAGGAAATAGATGCGCTGGAACAATCCTACAGCCGTTTGGAACGAGCCTACAATAATACTTATTGGGTGTTCAATGATAGCCAACGTGAAGCCTACGAAAAGAATATCCAACTGATTAACGACCAAATACGGGCTTTGGAACAAGAAGCCAACGTAGCAAAGAAGAATTGGGATTTTGCCCGTTACGCTCAACTCAACAAGGAGATTAAGGAACTCAACAAACAGTTGAAGAATGCGGAAGAAAACGGAGATATGTTTTCCATCTATGAGGCTCAGAAAAAGAACCTCAAACAGCAACAAGAGGATTTAAGAAAGCAAATTCAAGCTGAAAAGGATAAGAAGAAAACCGATAACGGAAAAATCCAACAGTGGAACGAGCAAATAGAATCCATTACCCAACAGATAGAGGATTTGGATAGGTCAATGATGGAAAGTCTTGCTTAAAAGTGGTTTGTTGAAACGTGAGTTTGGCAAAAACATTGATGGGAGAATCCATGAAAGACGGGAAACTAACCGATGTAGAGAAGCGAGAATTTGAAAGGATGGTGAACGCTGCCGGGGATTTGTTCAATTCCGCATTGGAGGGTATTGGTGATTGGATTAAGGATGTGGAGGAAGAAACCGTACAGCAAGACCCCCTTACGGGTGCGGTTACTTCCATGAGTGAGGAAACGGGCGGTGTGATAGCCGGGCGGTTGAATGCCTTTGTCATAAACCAAAGCGACCAAACCTCTATTATGAGGCAGGCACTTGTTTACCAAGCCGAAATAGCCGCCAACACGAAGTTGAGTGCATCAGAGCTGACGGAGATTAAAACTACTTTGAAGCGCATTGAAAATAAAGATAGTTCACTTTTATCACAAGGAATAGCATAGTTATGGAACTGGTACAACAACTTAAAGAGGATGGCAAGGCAAAGGGGCTTTGCCGGATGTGGCAAATGAAGCTAAGAACGGGGCTTGACTATGAGCAACTGATACAGCTTTACATTAAGGGCATAGATTTCTGTATATCGGAGAATTACCCCACGCTTGACTTTATACGGGAACACTTCAAAGGCAAATGCGAGGTTTACGGGGTGTTTGTGGATGATGAGGTTACGGATAAGGTGAATTTACCCGATGTGGTGCTGAATGGTGACTGCAAAGCTATGTTGGAGTATGACGGCTATTCTGTTTCACGGGTATATGCACGGCATGATTCCCATAGTGCCGTAAACGTGTCGGACAATGCGATTGTTACCATAGACGCTTTCGATAACTCGTATCTGTATGTGGCGGTAGCCGGAACGGATGCAAAGGTGCTTGTGAATCTGTATGGCAATGCCAAAGCGGATATAGAGGGAGTGGGGATAGAAGTTAGACAAATGAATAAAAATACTTACTGATATGGATAAGAACATGATTTTACACCTGCCTTTCGATGACCCGGACGGTAGTATAGCTTACGACTTTTCACAGTATCGCAACGATGCCACCTTATCGGATGGTGCGGATTTTTCTAAGAAATCTAAAGTGGGTAAATCACTTGCTTTGAATGGTACGGGCGAATGCGAAACAGCTCGTTCCATACCCTTTAGCGGTAATTTTACACTTTGTTTTTGGGTGCTGCCTGTTTCTCAAAAGTTAGGCTGGGTGCTGAATATGCCCGGTATAGACAATTATAAAGAGCAATGGCTTGATGTAATGCCCGATGGCTGGATTTTCTTTGCTTTCGTTAAGTCCGGCAATATGTTTACCGTCTATGAGAACACGACCCGGATATTCAGTGAAATATTACCAAAGACACCAACGGGGCTTTCCATCAACGACCAATCACTTTTTGGGACGAAAGCCTTGCTGGACGAAGTGAAACTGTTTGACGTGGCGAAAGAACCCCGTGAAATATTCGAGTTGCAGAAAGATACGGATGTGGAATATTTCATAGACGGAAAGAACTTCAAAGGAGTTTGGGGTATTCGTTTCCAAAAGTGCCGGATTGGTTGGACGGTTGGAGCGCAAAGAAGCCTTGCAAGTGAACTGGGACAATTACCACGGTATTGTAAGGGATAAGAAGCGACCACGCTACAAGGAACGCAACATTACACTGGATTGCTTTATTGAGGCTTCGGGACGTGCCGCCTATGTGGAATGGGTAAACCTTTTCTTTTCCCAATTCGATGCGGAGGGGAACCACCGTTTGCGTGTGGACTATGACGGAAAGGCAAAGCCTTTGGTATATGAAGTGGAATTGCTGGATGAGGCAGACCCGGAAAAGAGCTGGGGACAATATAGCAACGATTTGATGGTGGGTACATTCCGTTTAAAGCTGGTGGAAGATGAACCTGTGAAAAAGGTGCTTAGATATATAGGTGGAACTGCAAACGGCAAGGCTACGATTACCGTCACTTCGTCCAAGCTGCTTAATATCTATTGGGGTGACGGCACGCACACTTACGATGTGTCCGGCAGCGAACAAACGATAGAACACACTTACGTTACACCCGGTGAATACGAGATAATCGTTTCGGGCGTGATTGAAGACATTGAAAAATTTGAAACCAATGCTATTGTGATATGGGAACTCTTGAAATAATCAGGCGCAACGGTGAAAAGGTACGCTTGTTTTCCAAAGAGCCGTTTTGTACGCTGAAATCAGCCGCTCAAAACAGTTCCTTAATGGGGGATGATAACGTACAGCTTTCCATTGTTTCCTCTGAGTTGCTTAATTTAGGCAAGGGAGATAAAATCATAGTGGAGGGTGAAGAATACACCATCCGTACTAAGGTGAACCGTGAAATGCTTTCGGACAACCATTATGTGCATGATGCCACTTTCTACGGAGTGATGTACGAGCTGATGAAAAGCCTGTACCGAAACACCGATGCAAACGGGAAATCCAGCAAAAGCACGTTTGACCTCACTTATAATATCCGGGACTTTGTAAAGGTGCTTATCTACAACGTGAGCCGTGACTATCCGGGCTTATGGGCTTTCGATGAAGCTAATTGCCCGGACACAGAACCACGTACCATTTCCTTTGCCCGTAACAATTGCCTACAGGTTTTGCAAATGCTTTGCAGTGACCGTGAATTTGATTTGTAGTTTCTCATTACCCAAAAGGACGGGGTGCGTACCATCCACATAGGAAAGTTCGGTGCAAAAGTTGTGCCCCCGGGTGGCAACGCTTTCTTTGAGTGGGGCAAAGGCAACGGCTTGTACAAGCTCAAAGAGCAAAAGGTAGATGATAAGACCATTATCACAAGACTTTGGGTGGAGGGTGGCACGACCAACATTCGGAGTGATTACAGGGACTATTCAGAACGCCTACAGCTTCCGTTTCAGTGCGTTTGAACAAAAGGAACACAAACTATGGGACGGTACAATAGTACCGCCTCAGAGCGAATATATAGGCATATCCGATGATAACAAGCGTTATTTGGAGGATGGCGATTTGAGGGATGCACTGGGTAGTGATGAGGATGCTGTGACATATGATAATATTTTCCCGAAACGGACGGGTACGGTTACTGCTTTGGTGGCTGATGATATAAACAGCTTCATTGATGATACAATGGACTTTGACCTGAACGAGAAAGACGATAAAGGTACAAAGTATCTGATTAACGAGGTATCGGCAAAGATTAATTTCATTTCGGGTAAATTAGCCGGACAACAATTTGAATTGGCGAAAAAGGGAGGATACGACCATGCAACAAAAAGGTTTACGCTCATTCCATTTACGGACAACAGGGGGCTAACTATTCCTACCACTGAAAGCGAGGCTTACCGAATAACGGAGGGTGACACGTATAAGATTACGGATATTCACCTGCCTAAATCTTATGAAGATGATGCAGAGGAAGATTTATGGTATGCCGGATATAACGAGTTCAAGCCACGCACACAGGCACGGGCGCAATATCAGCTTACCTTTGAACGTTCCTATTTTTTGAACGCTTTGCCAAGCGATAGCGAAACAACCGTCTTTCATGTGGGTAACTATGTACCCGTGAAAGATGAGCGTTTCGGTATTGAAAAGAATATCCGCATCCAAAAGGTGACAAAGAACCTGCTTGTGGAGCATGACTATACACTGACCCTTTCGGACATTACAGCCATTTCCCCAATCACTCAAACGGTTGTGGATGTTGGACGGCACGAAACAATCATAGAAAACAATCGGCTTCGGGACTTGACTAAGGCACGGAGGGGATGGCGTACAACAGAGGAACTGCGTACAATGGTGTATGATACGGACGGTTATTTTGACCCCGAAAACATCAAGCCCAATTCCATTGACACCAATATGCTTACGGTGGGGTCTAAGAGCCAACAATTTGTTTTGATAGATGTGATACTGCAAGCCAACGTAAACGGAATATCCAATCGTTTTGATGCTTCTGCCGGGGTATTGGCTCACTTGACTATTGATGATGAGATAATCAAGCATTGGAACATGGCGGCTGGCTCATTCACTCTATCAAGCCCAAAGGGGTACTATGTGTTTGCCAAGTGTTCCAAGAAAAGCACGGATGGCATTTGGTATGTGACACAGGAACAACTAAAAGGTTGAACCAACCGAAGACCCGAACAACTATTATTTCCAAGTGGGTATATTGGGGTCGGTGCATTCGGATGATGATTTCAGGGACTTTACCACTACCTACGGATTTACCCGTATCAACGGGAACACTATCACTACGGGTAAGATTATAACAAGCGATAAGGAGTGCTATTTGGATTTGGACGGCAACAAGTTCCGTATCGGTGATTCTTCAAGTTCTATTGATTGGAACGTAACGGCAAAACGCCAATTAACGTTGCACAACGTCCGTTTGCTTTCTGATAGTGGGGACACCTCACATATCGGGGTGTTCCGTGGCACATATAACCCGAAGTACGTGTACTATGCTGGGGATGAGGTGACTTACACGGCGAATGGTGAAACGTGTACCTACCGATACACCAACCCCACGCCAAGCATGGGCAACTTGCCTACCAATTCCGTATATTGGTCGGTTGTGGCGAAAGGTTCTACTGGGGATAAGGGAGAAAGCGGTTTATCCGTATTCTATACCTATAATGACAGTGAAACCAAGCCTGCCACCCCTACGGGGGATGGCTCTACGGGAGGTTGGCACAGAACTTCGTCCGAAAACGTGGTTTGGATGAGTATAAAGAACGCCAAGACCGATACGGAGGGTGCGTGGGGTATTCCTTTCCGTGTGCGTGGTGCTGATGGTACTTCAATCAATATCAAAGGTTCTAAGGATAATGTTTCACAACTGCCTACCGTTGGAAATTCAGAGGGCGATGCTTATCTAATCAGGGGGCAACCTCTATATTTGGGATGGTACGAACTGGAAAGATGTTGGAGTTATTAAGGGGGAAGATGGAAAGAGTAGCTATCTTCACAAGAAGTATTCCGATGATGGCGGCAAAACGTTCACAGCTGGGAACGGTGAAACACCCGGAAGATGGTTGGGTTTGTACGTGGATATGATACCTACCGATAGCGACAAACCAAAGTGCTTACAAGTGGAGCGACACGAAAGGACAAGACGGAACGCCCGGTTTACCCGGTGAAGATGGGCGTACTCCATACTTCCATATCAAGTATTCGGACAACGGGGGAATGTCGTTCACTGCAAACAATGGTGAAGAGCCGGGCGACTACATAGGGCAATACACCGACTACGTGCAGAAAGACAGTGATAATCCGATGGATTACACTTGGGCTTTGATTAAAGGTGAATCGGGTACAGGTGGAACGGATGCCGGAGCTGGCGAATATTACGAGTATCGTTACGCTAAAAATGGCTCGACTTTAGTACCGCCCGATTTGGATGTTAATTCTTCCAACCCTACAGGGTGGAGTACGGAAATGCCGAAAGTAGGAGCGTTGGAATATATTTGGTGTACAATGGCTAAGAAGTCGGGCTTGCAGACCGTACCAAATTTCATTTGCCCATTGAAGCTAACGACACTTCAAGCATTGCCGATATTTCGAATGGTAACGGTTATAATGGTGTGCTGGGCGGTGGGACGGTAGTAAAAAGACGGAACGAGATATGCCCTCAATCTGAGTGGTGGAATGGAAGCCGTATTCCTTATGATTTACCCCTTTTTTTTTTGGATGAAGTCAGTTTCAAGTCAACTGGATGTTGAACGGATATAACGGTAGGCACTATGTGGAAAAGTCAGTATTGCAATCACGCCTAATACGTGGTTTCACGCCCTTGTTTCACCCATTCCGTTTTAATGACCGTACCGTTACGGTATTCAAAAACGGAGAGCAATTACATAGTGGTAGCGTTAATATCATGGCTGTAGGCTTTGCTATTTACGATGATGATGTATTCGGTTCTGCCGTGTATTTCGATGATATACGTTTGTTGATGGGGGCTTTACCTGTGAATGACATTGCTTCCGTAATGAATGGCAAAGCAGACCTGATGATACAGAAATGGAGTACCCCTATTCGTGTAAATCCTTATGATGGTGAAGATGGAAAGCCGGGTGTTAGTGTGACATTGGCAGATGTGGAATATGCACAAAGCACGTCAAATTCAGTTGCGCCTACTACGGGGTGGCAGACAACCGCCCCGACATGGATAAATGGGAGGTATATATGGAGTAGAACGAAAGTATCTTATTCAGACAACACGACTACCTACACTAAGGCGGTTTGTATTACAGGCGGCAAAGGCTCTACGGGTGATAGCGGTGTTGGCGTAAGTTCTATTATTGAACAATACTACCTATCCAGTTCGGCAACCTCATTACTTAATGGCTCATGGAGTACAACACGCCCAACTTGGAAAGACAAATGGTATATATGGACACGCTCGGTTATCACTTATACGAATGGAACGAGCGACACTACGGCTGCAATATGTGTAACGGGTCGAAAGGTGATAAAGGTGAAGATGGAAAGCCGGGTGATAAGGGGGAGAAAGGCGATAGCCCCGTACTTGTTTATAGGGGTATTTATGATTCATCCAAGACTTATTACGGAAATAGCAAACGGTTGGATGCTGTAAAATACAACAATCAATACTATATAGCCCGTATAGATGCTGGAACTTTCACTGGGTTCGTACCGACTAATACAGGCAAATGGAATACTTTTGGAGCGCAATTTGAAACTATTGCCACAAACTTATTATTGGCTGAGGGGGCAAATATTGGAGATTGGTTTATTAAGGGTGGTAAGATTGTTTCCACTATGGGTGATGGCAATAGGATAGAGTTGGATGCTTCAATGGCTCGTATTTATATTGAATCTTCAAGTGGTGGTGGTGATTATGCGCTTGTTGATTTTGGTGCAAAAATGACAATAGATGCCAACCGTGGAATTTTTGAAACAAGGGCTAAAAATGCTCCTAACTATTCTAATGCGGTTTCCTATATGTCACCAACGGGAATATTCTCAAATATGGCAGGTACGGACGGTATGCCAGCAAGTAGCGGATATACGCACCGTGGGGCTATTGTTGGGCTTGGTTTTGCAAATGTTCCGGCAAGAACATGGGCTATAAATGCGGTAGATACAATCGTGGCAGGTGTTTATGGTCGGGCTTCTAATTCGGGGACTGCACCAGCCTTTGGCGGTTTCTTCTATGATTTATTTGCCGGAGGCTTGATTTTTGGTCGAAAGTGTATTACAGGAACGTCGAATAACACATGGTATTTGAATAGAGAAGATACCGTGGTAATAGGGTACACGTCTGCCGCATCAGTAGTGTATCTTCCGGCTTCTCCTAAAGAAGGGCAGGTTATATTTGTAAAGCAGTGGTGGAGAGGCTATATGAGATTCAGACCAGCCAAGCGGCTACCTAATCTATGATGATACTTCGGTAAATGACTACTACGATTTTGTAGAGGGTCAAGGTGGTATGTTTGTATATACCGTAGGATATGTAGATGGAGTTAAAAAACAAGCATGGTTAGTAAGTAGATGGAAATACTAAAAATATGGAAGAAAGAGTATTATACGGATATATGGATGGCGACTATCTACAATGTATAGAAATAGCCCCTATTCCTCAAAAATCAGAAATGAGAAAACGGGGGAAATAACAACACGCATGGTATCGGTTATTGAACAGGTGGCTGAACTGCCAACCATATATAAGCCAGTGGATGCAATAGATGAAAGTAAACAAAACACAGATAAGGAGGGCTATGTTGTGCGCATTGTGCCATACGATGCCGGGGACAGGATTTCATTCAGATACATAGAAGTCCCCGACTTTCAAAAGGTGGCACATGAGATTGAACGCTCAAAGGAGGTGTTGGCAAGTAGCGATTATAAGATAATCAAATGCTACGAAGCCGCCCTAATGGGGTCTGCAATGCCGTATGAAATAAAGGAATTGCATAATGAAAGGCAGTTGCTAAGAGATAAAATCAATGAACTTGAAGCACGTTATACCTCATTATCTGATGATATACTTTAATTATAATCATAAATGTGTTTATTGAACACATTTATGATTATATTTGCAGTTAAATAAACTTGATTTACTCAGTGAATTATGGAAACAACGATGTACAGCCTACGGATTCTTTCCAAAGGTAAGGTTACAGACCTTTCCAATGGTTTTGCTTTGGGTGGTGTTCCGTTTACCGTCTTTGTACGACCTAAAGAGGTTACGATGGAAACAAGTACGCTGCTTAAATGCAAGCTCATTTGTGATAAGGAATTTAGTATGTTCCCCGTACCTATCGGGGATTGGACGCCCGGAGCGATAACCGTAATATCCCCAAACGGTATCGACCTTTCGGTATATGATGTGTATTGGGGTGCTGGTGAAACTATTAAATAACTTATAGCTATGGGATTATTATTGGGAAGCGGAAACACGAAACCGCAATATCCTTACGACCAATGGTATGGGGTGCAAGGTGATTTCAACTCACAGGACTACAAACTAAAGCGTGTGGGTAATTTGGATTTGCACCGTACATTACCCATTCAAGCGAAGCTGAAACGCTTTGTGGAAAAAACCCTGACGGCTCGGTTAAGTATTACCTTAACCAAAATGACAGCCGTAAAAAGGATTCGGGTGCAACGGCTTTGATTGACAGCACGGACGGTAATGTAATGCTTGAAAAGCCGGAATATTACTTCAAGTTGGAGATAGAGGGGACGAAATGGATTCGTGCCTATTCCGAATATCCGTTGCCCGGCTTTATCAAGATGGAACGAAAGACGGTAAGCCGTGGTATGCAACGGTGGATATTACCAACTCTGTAGCCGTTTCGGGATGTTGGCTCACTTGGAATGGCGATGAAATTGCAAGGGATTCAGACGGATTTGTTATACTCAAAGCGAATGCCGCACAATTCAGAGGCGGTTCGGGTGCTGGTGATGCCGCTAAGGATGGTACTTACAACTCCATGTTGGGTATGCCTCGTACTTCCATTTCAAAGGCTGGTGTTCGTCCTCTTTGCAAGAACGGAACACACCACGGGGCGTACAGGGTGTACAATGAAATTGCTTGGTTGCAACGTGTGGAATATGCCTCTTTGCATTGTCAAGACACTTACACCGAAACACTGACCGCTGACGGATTCCATCAAGGCGGTTTGGGTAGTGGATGTGTTGTAAATGGTACGGAATGGAATACATGGGGCGGCTATAAACCCTTTTGTGCCTTGTGGTGTTACTGCAACGCTTGGAAACAACACGGGTAAGGTGTCCTACACTATCAAGGGATGGACTGGTGGCGATAAGGTGGTACAAGTAACCTCTTACCGTGGTTTGGAGACTCCTTTTGAATATTTGTGGCTGCTTGCTGATGATGTGTTGGTTTGGCATAAGGCTGATGTTTCTATTGCCTATGTATGTGAAGACCCGACCAAATTCACCTCTCATTCAGATAGTGCAACTACCGTGCCTGCCGGATATGAAGCTATTACGGAGTTCCCAAGAACTGACGGATATGTACTTTCTATGGCTCATTCCGCTAAGGGCTATTCCTTTGCCGAAAAGTAGGAGGTTCAAGTAATAAAGGCTATTGCGATTACTATTGGACTCCCACAGGTGGTAGTACGTGGTCTGCTGTAGGCTGGTATGGTGCCCTTTTGTCTGCTCTTGCGAATGATGGTGCGGGTGCGGGTTTTCGGTTATCTGACTGCGACTCATCGTTCCTCGCATGCGGTTGCGAAGTTCCGCTTGTGCCGTTTTTGACGGACTGCAAAACTCGGTGAACGGAGCAACGAAAATGGCGTTGGATTGAAAAAAATAAAAACATAACAGGGTTGTGGCGGCTGGTGCCCTTTTGTCTGCTAATGCGAATAATGGTGCGAATGCGGGTTTCGGTTATCTGAATGCGAATAATCGTTCCTCGAATGCGAATGCGAACATTGGGTTCCGCTTTTACCGTGGTTTCAACTTATAACTGTTGCTGCCACGCCCTTACCTCACAGGGACTATCGGCACGTCTGATAGTTGGTAAAATAATATGGATTAGGACGGTGCAAGTAAGTAATTGAAAGCTCTGTTTTAGAACAACGGCACAAATGGGTGTAGTAAAGACTGAATACGGGTTATGTTATACGGCTGATACCTGCTTTAATCAATACTCGGATTTTGAGGATTGCGGTTTATATGTCGGTGATACAGGAAAGATATTCATTTCCCAAGCTAAGAAAATTAAGAATGTTTATCACTTGATATATGAATGCTCCAACCTCATACGGGCGCAATATAAGGCACAGCAAAGGCAAAGGAGAGCGTACCGAAATATCCAAGTTCAATGAGAACATTTTGGAGAATTTGGATAGCTTGTACTGGGACTTGCGCAATGAAACTTATACCCCCGGTGAATATCGGATTAAGGTTATATATGAGCCGAAAGAAAGGGTGATTATGATTGCCCCGTTCTTCCCGGACAGGATAGTACACCATTGCATTATCAATGTGTTGGGGCGTTACTGGACTAACTTCTTCATTGCGAATACATACGCTTGTATCAAAGGGCGTGGTATTCATAAATGTATGGAGGATGTGCATACGGCTTTAATCATAGACAGAAAAGGTACAAGGTTCTGTTTGAAGATTGACATCAAGAAGTTCTATGATAACATAGACCACGCAGCATTGAAAAGGATAATCCGCTACACTATAGCGGATGAACAACTGTTAAGGCTGTTGGATAAGATAATAGATAGTAACGGTAAAGACAAGGGGCTGCCAATAGGCAATTTCACAAGTCAATATTTGGCTAATCTCTATTTAGCATATTTCGACCATTGGGTTAAAGAAGAACTGGCTAAGATAGTGATGAAGCGTTTTGGGGTGAAAATCTACTACTATCGCTATATGGATGATATGGTGATACTATGCGCTGACAAAGAGGCACTGCATTTCGTACTCGACATGATGGGGCTTTACTTGGGTGGCGAATTGAAAGTAGAGATTAAAAGCAACTGGCAGATATTCCCGGTTGATGCTCGTAGCATTGATTATGTGGGATTCAAACAAAACCATTACGGCATATTGCTAAGAAGCGGTATTCTGAAAAGGTTTTATAAGAAATTCCACCGCACCATCAATAAATACGAAATCAAAGATGAAACGGATATTAAACACTTCTTCCCATCTGAATATGGCTGGATAATCAGATGCTCGGAGGAACACAGTAAATTCATTTTTAATAATTGTTTGAACGATGGAAGCAAATGTTTTGACTACAGGGCTGCTGGCTAAGACTAAGCCGGAGGTGATAGATTCTCTTAATAACGGGCAGGGAACGTTCCTTTATAACCATAACATCAAAGAGGTTAAGGTTATTGCAGACAAAGAGGGTGGCATTGAGATTACGACTGATGCGGAACGTGCCACAGGCACGATGTTCCAATATGACAGCGTGAGGGTGGAATATCCAAAAACGGCTGATAATATTTTCAGCACGTTGCTTACTGCAAGATACCCGGCTAAGACAGAAAGTAAGCTGGTAAACGAATATCAGTCTGCTATGCTGGGATTGCTTGCCGAAAGTGCGAAATCCCCCCTATGAGAACTTTTTGAAAGACCGTTTGGCTATCCGTGAAATGGTGGATGCCGATTGTGAAACCTATAATATACCGATGGACTTATGAACGAGGTAATGGACTTTGAGGAAACCGAATCCTTGAATGAAGATATTTTCGATTGTGAATACACCTCAGTAGATGCCGTGATTAATGAGGTCACGGTGTTTACGGGATGTAAGGAAAGACAGACAGAGAACGGAACGAGAACACTAATCGCCTATGGCGAGGGTATCGGTGCATCCGCTTTCTATACTGATAGTAAGAAGTTGAAAGATGTTGTTTTAGACCCGAAGCGCAAATATCCATTTCGTGCCGTAATCAAAGTGGTACGCTATGGAACGATGTACGGGTTTAAGTTCTTTCCACCGAATACTCCAATCACGCAGGAGGATAGGGATAACTTTGAGTATTACAAGCGAAACAAGTATAAGAAAAACCGATGATGGAAGAAAGTTTGAAAGTAGCACAAGGCATAAGCGATTTTGGCTTTATGGTGATAGTGTGCGCTGTGTTTCTCTGTTTGGCGGCTGCACTTATGGTAGCTTGTTTCAAGTGGTTCAAGTCTATCATTAACGACATGATTAAAAGCAATCAGTCTATGGTAGCCGAACTTCTGACGGAAACCAAAACCCAAAATGATATGCTCACTGACATTGCAGAGGGGTTAAGACCCGAAACGCAGTTGCGGATAAAAAACATATCAAGCATTTACTTTGACCTTGCCGTTGAGAGGGTTTGCCGTATAATAAAGAAAGTGCGTGAAGAAAACCACATCGCAGACCGTGAAGCCACGAAAGCGAAAGTACACACCTTGATTATGAATATGCACGAGGACAGAAACAGACGATTTGATGCATATTCGTATCGAGGGAAACGATTGTCAAGCTACACTTCGCCCGAATGGATTGAATGGGTAGAGCAATGTGTGTTGTCAGAGGTTTATGCGGAAACGGTGAACAATGGCAGAGCTTATACCAATGTACAAATGGTATATGACAGAATTAAAATAGATTTTTACCATAAATTGAATCAAGAATGAAGATACTTATAGACAATGGGCATGGAGAAAATACACCGGGTAAAACGCAGCCCGGATGGAACTTTCAGGGAGTATGCCTATACAAGAGAAATTGCGGATGAAGTCGTGCGTGAACTGGCTAAACGTGGCTATGTAGCGGAACGCATTGTTAAGGAGAACTTGGACGTGCCTTTGGCTGAACGTGCAAGGCGTGTGAACGAGATTTGCGCCCGATATGGAGCTAATAACGTGTTGCTTGTTTCCATCCACTGCAATGCTGCCGGGAATGGCGAATGGATGAATGCCCGTGGATGGTCTGCCTATACCACTAAGGGCAAAACGAAAGCTGACGAACTGGCAAACCGAATGTATGATGCTGCCGCTTGCTTTATTACCGGGCAAAAGATTAGGCGTGACTATTCGGATGGCGACCCGGATTGGGAGGAAAATTTTTACATCCTTTCCAAGACGAAATGCCCGGCTGTATTGACGGAAAATTTCTTCATGGATAACAAGGAAGATATTGCTTACCTTACATCTATGGAGGGGAAACAAAACATTGTGAACACCCACGTAGAGGGTATAATCCAATACATCAAGGAATATGAGAAATAAAGCGTTTTTGATATTAATCGCCCTCTGTGGGCTTTTGATGGCGGCTACCTTTGGGCTATGGGCTTATTGTTCCAAGTTGAAATCAGAAAAGGAAAGATTGGATGGCAACCAAACCGCCTTGTTGGAGAAAATAAAATTTTACCAAACAGAATCCGGAAAATCCGCTGCTTCTGTACAGGCATTGACTTTATCCAAGTCTGAGGTGGAAAAGCATTGTGCCGACTTGACGAATACCGTTAAGGAACTTGACTTGAAAGTAAAGAGGTTACAAGCGGCTTCCACGAATGCAACAAAAACGGAGGTGGAGGTACAAACCATAGTTAAGGATAGCATTATATACCGTGATACATCCTATCTTAAAGTCCAAGCAATACGATGGAAAGACCCGTGGATAAATGTTGATGGCTTAATCATGCCCGATAAGAAACTGGATTTACGCATACAATCTGTAGATACCCTATTTCAAGTAGTGCATAGAGTGCCTAAGCAATGGTTGTTTTTCCGATGGGGAACAAAGGCTATTAGGCAAGAAGTTGTAAGTAGCAATCCCCATACCAAAATAGTGTATTCGGAATATATAGAATTGAAGAAACGGAAAAAAAGAAATGATTAGGTGTTAGTAATAGAGTAGAACTTTTGTTCTGAGCCGGGTTCGCTGTGAAGTGCGCCCGGTTTTTCTTTGTCCTTTGAAATAAAAAGTCATATCTTTGCAGTACCGATTCTGAAAATCGGTGTTGCAAAAAAACAAGAAATCAATCGTTCTGTGTTGAGTTGAAAAATATGGGATTTAAAATTGCGTGATTCTTGTCGTTACTTTTCGGAACTGCTCTTTATAACCGGCTAGGTTATAGCAAACCGGAATGGGTACTGTTGCCGACACGGTATATGCCGAATTTGAAGTAATATCCTTCTTCGTCATTGCGGCCAATCAGTATCTCCTCATTGTTTACGATATGTTCTTTCACTTCCTTTTCTGATTGACGGTAGGACATGGTTACGTCAAGTCCGGGTTTAAGAATGGTTTCTTTTTCTTTTCCATATTCGGTCAGTCTATATTTACCTAGAAAAGTTATCCAGCAATCTTTGGAAATTCTCGAATGGCATTTTTATATGCTATTGTCGAGGTTTTGAAGGTAGAGGTGACTGGATGCATGATTTCTGCCTTGTCAGGATTGGCATTACAGCGGTCGGTCTTGTCCGTCAGCCATTTGCGGTCGAATTGGCTTTGATGTAGAAATAACTTGTGAAAAGCCGAAGGCAAGCGGGGGGATAACCGCCTTGTTCTATCAGCCAACCGTTCGGTTTCCCTGCTCTGTAAGGGTATCTCCTTGGGCGTTGATTTTGATAATTTTATCATATGCCGTATTTTTCTTGAAAATCATTCGCCTCCAGTTCCAGAAACTCCTTGGTACTGAGGCTCATTACTTTTGCCATCAGGGTTGGACACAAGTGTACGGCTTGGCATGCCGTGCCATTGGGCAAAGATGGTAGATACGTTTTTGTCAAAGGGTATGTGGAATGTAAACAGAGAATGTGTAGCTCATGGATGAACCTTGCGGGCAACTTCCCTTGCCATAATGATAGACGGTCTTCATCTTTTTGAGCATTGGGATATTCATCTGCCGGATAGTTTTGAAGTCGTCGGATACGGCATAGCAATAGCATAGTTCGGCGCGACCTTTGGTTTTCTCCTTTAGAGTAGCCTTCAGAGTGTTGTCATCTTGTTTCAGCTCAAAACGGTAAGAAGGCTGTCCTTGAAAGGGACGGGAGTAGTCCAGTTGTATGGCATGGGACTTATTGGTACCTACGGCCACCCAACAGCCGTCGACAATCTGTCGGATACGAGCAGAGTCGGCCTGTACATTCACACGTTCCTTGATGGGAGTTAATTCCGGCCATTCCATTATTTCGGGCAAACCTTTTCTTGATTTCACTCCATAGAAGTTGGATTGGGATTTGTTTTTTGCCCGGATAAGGCGTGTAGTTTGCATTTTTGTTGATTTGTCAGGGGCCAGCGTTACGCTTTCTCCGGTTTTCAGGTCCAGTTCATAGGTCTCATTACCCAGCGGTTTGATGGAGACGGTACGTCCTGCAGATAGCTGATGGACGGCATCCCCATCCGGATAACTGTATACGGCAAGGTTGTCCTTTTTCACTGGTCAGGCTGACCCATTCGGTTCTTCCGTCTTGGCGTTGAGCCGAGACGGTAAAATCCTCCTTCCGCCCTGAGGGCATGGAAAGCACAATCTTTCCAATGGTCTGCACAGGCCGGGAAGATACCGTATAGTCTCATCCCAGCTTTGTATAAAGCAGCTCAGTAAGGGAGGCCGCAGCACTTAATGGGGTTTCTATTGTGGATTCTTGCCTTGACTTTCCATAGAATGTATTGGGTAGCAGAATGCTGATTCCGATTGGTTTGTTGCTGAAATGTGCCAAGCGTTCGTAAGCCTTGTTACCGTTACCCAAATAGGCATATAGAGAAGCTGCTCCGGTATAGGAATATCCTGCTAATCCTTTCCCATCTTCTAAAGACAACCAGTGTTCGATGGATTTCTCCAGGAATTTACGGTTCTCTGGTACATCGGGATGTAAAAGTCGGAAAGGGTAGAAGGCCAATAGGTGCGAATAATGGCGGTGGGACTTCTCCAGCGGTTTGTTGGCGGCAATCATCAGACCGTTTTCATTGGTGGGATATGGAGCCAGTCGTGTCAGGATTTCTTTCCAGCGTGCATAGTCGGGATGAGTGCTTGAAGTTCTGTCATGACATGCTATCAATGTTTGGAGCAACCAGCTCAGTGAAGCTAATCCGTAATTGCTGTCATTGTATTTTTGGAACCCTTCATATTCGGGAGACTCAATATGGGTGAGATGCCATGTGTTTTCTTTATAACACAGTATTTTTATCGAATACGGCAAATGCGTCCAGTGCTTTTGGAACTACTTGTTTGTTTGATATCTTGCCAGTCAGCACCGGCATATCGCAGGTACATATAATAGTTTTGCAATGCCCAGGTGTAGTCACCTATCTTGCATGGTTCAATAGAACGGACAAGTGAAGAAACACTTCATCCATCAGTCGCTGGAAGTTTTTGCCTTGTTCCATCCTATTGGCTGGTCCTATGGGCATATAAGTCAGTTGTATATTTAGGTTCCACCAGAAACTGGGCCATGGGCTCAGTTTGAAGAAAAGTGCCCATTACGTCCATTGCCGGGCCATCCGGATGAGAACAAGTGGCAAGTTTGTACATCTGTATGAAATAAAAGTTCTCCAGTTTTTTGTCCGGAATGAAGGAAAAGAACGTTCGTGGTAGGCATTCCACCACTGGCGTGTCTTTTGTTTCAACAATTAGTTCCCTGTAATCTGTGTTGCTTCTACAGTCTTCATGGCTTTGGCAAGAGAGAGGGATGAAGCCGGCACTTCATTGGCTGTAGACACGTACAATACGGAACGTGATTTTCCGCCCGGCACCTCTTTCCAGTAGGTTTGCATAGTCTCCTCCCGCCAACAAGGACTGTACCCAACTACCTTCTTTGTCTTTTGGTTGACGACAGGTGCGGGGTTGTCCTTGTATTTTAATTTTTTTCTTTCAAATGGGGAAATACTCTTATGCGGGAGAGCATGGGTTCCCGGAATCCCCTTCCAGCGGTAAGGGACTCCGGAGAAACTTCCACGATATTCACTTCTTCGGGTTGGGGAGTATAGGCGTGGAAAGTCAAGTCTCCTTTGTCTGTTTTTAGGTGTCCGGTCAGTTCGGCATTGTAAATGTCGAGATAAAAGATATACAAAGTATCTTCCCTTCAGGGAATAATAGCATTTTACCGACATCAAGCCTGCAAAAATCCACCATTTTATCTGCCTCTTCCGTGCCGATGGAGGTTTTTCGGTAGGGAGCTTTCCTATGATCTGTGACATCGGGACGTCCCAGATGGAAAACTAATGCATTGAGTGTGGAATCGGCATATACCATCATGCCGACAATCCATTACCTAAAAAAGCACCTTCATTCCATTGCATGGGTAATTGTTCCCATATCAAGGCATGTTGGCGCATATACTTTTCCATGTCGGAAACAAGCCGGACATGGAAGTACTATGAAACAATAAAATTACGATTTTTGATTGTACTACATAAATTTATTCCTTTTAGTTGGGCAACGGTATCATTGCTCTACGACCATAGTTAAATTTCAGACCTCTTTTATAAGCTTTTAGGACCATATAGGTCTTGGATATCCAATTCAC
>VOFI01003527.1_pt1 | contig 18427 bp, 32 predicted proteins | sample 5384131 | NCBI WGS metagenome assembly VOFI01 (sample SAMN12384728, study PRJNA508395) | human gut metagenome | isolation source: healthy gut H | host: Homo sapiens
TGCATTCAGGCGTTCCTTCTCGGCCTTCAGCTCGGCTTCAATCTGGTCCTTACGGAGCTCATAGGCATCGGCCGCATCCTTTTTCCGCGTCATAACGGTCCTTTAGGGCCGCTTTCTCCTCCTCCAGGGACTCCTTCAGTGCGGATACCTGCGCCTCATAGGGCGGCTTTCAGAGATTCGAGCTGGGCGTCATAGGCTTTGCTGCGCCGCGTCCAGCTCCTCCTGCCGGCACTGCTCCAGATAATTGTGGAGCTGGACGTTGGCCTGCCGCCAGGCGTCCGAGTTCTCCTCCAGGTACTGGTCCCGCAGGCGGGCCAGCTCCTCGTAATACTGCTGCTCGGAGATAATGTCCATATCCAGAAAATACTGCAGTCAGCCGGTTCAGCCCTTTCTTACGCCTCCCCTGCGGCCGCCGCCGCTTTTTGCGCTGGACTCCGTCTGGATCTTTACTCCGCTCCTCCGCATACAGAGGGTTTGCAGCTCCTGGTTTCATCGGAGTTTTTCCTCGTAGCCCTGGGCCGAGATTCTCCAGCCAGCTCATTGGATTGGTCAAGAAAATGTCGTCTGGTACAAGGTCCGAAGCAATATTCGACCACAGGAGGGGTCCAGTGATCTACGTCGTCAGCCACTCCTGCAGCTCCTCCGCTGGCGGACGTGCCCTCGTCTTCTTCGCCGCCTCCGTCTTTTTGGAGGAGAGTACTTCCGGAAGGCCCGTCGGCGCCAAATTCGGCGCTCTGCGGGTACTGGCCAGCGGTACATGCTGGCCGTGATGCGGTCATAGTCCTCCAGGATTTTCCGGCATCCGCCTGGCGCCTGGGCCTCCCGGTACTCGTTGGCCTTAGCATAGTAGCTGACGCCCTCGGCCAGGTTGTCCGCGTTGGCCCCCATGGTTAGTACAGCTCCGCCAATGCGGTAAGCTGGTCCTTTGGGCCAGGGGTGGTGGCGTTGATGGCGTTAATTTTGTCCCCTCCGCCGTCACAATGGCGTCGGCGGCACTCTGCGCCTCATTCAGCGCCAGGGCATACTCGGCCCGCTGGGTGGAGATGTATCCCTGAGGGCTCCGCCGGCCAGCAGGTACCCGTTGGACGCCTCCACCAGATATCCGGAGAGCTGTGGATACTCCTCCAGCAGCTTGACCACTTGGGTATCCAGCTCCAGGTAGCCGGTTTCATTCTGCTGCTCCTGCGCCTCGGCCAGCAGCTCATAGGCCCCCTGGGTCTGGCCAAGCACACCGGTCAGGGCCGCCAGACGGTCCGCCGCCGTATCGGCGGGCCGTCCCGGTATCCTCCAGGGCCTGGGCCGTCTGCGCCACCGTCGCATTGTACTTGCCATATTCCTGCTCCAGCCGGGCAATCTCCGCCGCATTCTGCTCCTGGGCGGCCCGTCAGGCGGTCATACTGGCCCTGGGCGGCAATCAGCGCGCCCTGGAGCTGCGGTGAAAGACGTTTCCTCCCGCGAGTTGCGCGTTTCTACACCGTCAAACTCCGCATAGCGTTCTTTGGCCTCCTGCAGTGCCTCCTCTGCGGCCTCCCTCATTGGCAATACTGATCTGCTCTGGTAGGCTTCGCTCAGCCGCCCCACCGCGGCCTCCTGCTCCCTGCCGGGCATACTCCGCCTCGCCAGGCTGCGGATGGCCTCGGCTGTCGGAGTTCAGGCTGTCGGTCTGTGCGTCGTAGGCCAGGGAGAGGGAGGGCACCGCCTCGTTGAGCTGTTCCACCAGCCAGCATAGCCGCCTTCTCGGCGGAGGCTCTCTCCTCCTCGGCCAGCCGGGCCAGGGCGTCCACCATGGAGGGGTGCTGGCCTGGCTCTCCTGCAGCTCTGCCCGTGTATCCCTCATAAGCCTGCCGGGCCTCATTGATGCTGGAGGCCAATGTATCAGTGCTCTCCGTCAGTGCAGCGGCAACGGCAAAAGGCAGGACGGCCAACAGCGTCCCAATCGCGGTTACCAGCAGTCCTGCGGGGTTCGCGGCCATGGCGGCGTTGAGGCCCGTCTGTGCGGCAGTAGCGGCGGTTGTGGCCGCCGTGTTGGCGGCCATGACGGTACGCAGCGTCTGATATACAAATGATACCTGCCTTCACCGCTGTTTGTGATGCCACCCGTCACCTTCAGCATAGGGCCCAGGGGGGCCAGGAAGAGCGGTCTGCACCACGGCCTTCTGCGTTCCCTCGTCCAGATCTCCGAAGGTCTGGGATCAGCTCATTGAGCTTTCCGATGATAGGGGTGATTACGGGGAGCAGTTCATCGCCTGCCGTGGCGGCCGCTTCCTTCAGACTCTCACGGAAGATCCGGAGCTGGTTGGCCGTGCTGTGGGAGGTGCAGGCGAAGTCCCCCCCTGGGGCGTTCTGGGTGTTGGCCAGCACGTACTGGTAGCGCACCGCCACCTGCTGGGCCAGGTCCATGGCGGTACTGGGGCGGTGGTATAGCCTTCCGCCAGAGCATACGCCTCAGGTTGGCTTGGGTCATGACTGGCTCTTTCAGGTCGCGCGGGTGAAATGGACTTGAGGCGGTGGATGCCTGGTCAATGCCGATATTTTGAAAGAGGCCAGATCGGCCGGCCAGGTTGACCAGGGCCATGGACATCTGGGCCGCCGCGTCCTGGCTGTAGCCCATGGAGGTGGCCATATCGCCAAACAGGGCCGCCATGTCTGGGCCGTCCCTGGGCAAGGCCGATGGAGTTCAGCGTGGTGGAGGACCAGCTTTTACACTGTCGCCCGCGTTCCCAAACCGCCACCTCCACCTTGTTGACAGCCTCCTGCATATCACTGGAGAAATTGACGGGGACGCCACGCGCCGGCGGCGGCGCCAGCAGCACCGTCAAGCCGGCTGTCAGCGCATTACCTGCTGTACTCTCAGTCGCCGCGCGGCCTCGTCCAGCCCTTTGTTCAAAATGGTCCAGCCGGATCTGGTTGATGCTCTGGGCTGCTTGTGGGCCCTGCTCCGCTGCGGCCTCGTCTAAGCTGCTTCTCAGCCGCTGGTACTCACGGCAGACGTTTTTCTGTCCCCAGCTCCTCCAGGGCGGCCAACTTCTGGCGGAGCAGTTCCGCCTTAGCCTCAGTCTGGGTAATGGCCCGCTGAGCCAGTTCCTGGGCCCGGTCAAACTGCTTGGCGTCCCAGTTCCGTTCCAGCAGTGGTATCAGAGCCGCATCCGCATCCTCCAGCTGGCACGGAGTCCAGCGTTGGACACCTCCATAGCCAGTTCGGCGCAGGGCTCATACTGCTCTTTCTGAGTGGCGCTGAAGGAGGCAGGGTCACCCATGGCAGCAAGAGTGAGCCTTCCGCAAAGCTCTGCCTTCGCCTCGGTTTCACTTAGGGCTTTTGGGCCAGCGCCTTGAAACTTGGTGGCGTCCCACCCAGCTTTAAGCTGTTTTGAGCGTATCCAGCTCTGATTCAATCGTGCGGATGGAGTTGGCGGAGTCCAGCGCCGTCTTAGCTTTGTGGCATTGCCGCAATCTGAATCTCGATGCCACGTGTGTGCACCGAGCTGATTGCCATATCCTACTCCCTCCTCTACAGCCGCGCCAGCGCTCATCCATGATCTGGTCGTTCAGCGCCGTGCGGATATGCTGTCTGGCTTCCATCCGCACACCGCCGTCCCTGTTGGCGGGTGCCATGCTCCAACAAAAGGTCGAATCCGGCCGCAGCGCATTGTAAATGATTTTGACTTTTCGTGGTTGACGGTGGCCGTCCGCACCCTCCATCCCCTGGCGTATTCCCCGGTATCCTTCGGGCTGCGCTCAGTCAGCTTACCCTTGAGCTCCAAGGCGCGGGCAGACAGGACTTCGTCCAGTGTCTGCTCCGCGTTCATAGCCTACCCTTTTTCGCACAAGTCGGTCAGGTATAGCTCAAAGTCATCAATTGAGATTGTCTCCATATGCCCCTCCTTATCCGGCCATGCAAAGAGAGGCCCGCCCGCTGTACTTCATCCGCCTGCGCCTCCCTGGGGAGCGGCTTTTCTTGGGCCGCGGGCAGGTTGGACATCTTCCTTATCCGTCAGCGGCCGGTAGTGCTTGCGCTTCTGTATCCTGGAGCGACATGTTGAGCTGGCGCAGCACTCCCTATCACATGCAGTATGGGGAGCTTCATGGAGCAGGGACAAATCCATACCTACCAGGGTCAGGGCCGCCAGAGAGGCGGTACTCGTCAAACAGTTCTTCAGGCTCTCCTCGTCCGGCAGCCCATCGCTCTATGTCCGGTTCTACCAACGAGGTGCGTCCCGTGCTTTGAGACCCTTTACCAGCCCGTCCCGCCGGGCCTGTCGGGCCAAGACAAAAAGCTCCGGCCGGTCCGCCGCCGGAATCATCGAGTGGCACATCGCAGCAGCTTCCCCTCCAGCTTCTTGGGCGGTATCCCCCAGTTCCAGGGTTTCCAATATACTTTCGCCATAAATGGCCCGTACCGGATGGCGGAGATGGCGGCGAGGTCCGGCCGGTACCAGACCCCGCCCAGCTCCATCTCATACACGGTTAAGGCCCAGGCGCTGCCGCTACAGGCACCGGCACCGTATCCCCCAAAGGCCGCACTTAGCCCGTATCGTCTGGCCGGCAGGTATACAGATACGCCGTCCGGCCCACACCGCGCTCGTCCTTGTAGTCGTCAGTGCCCTCAGGGTCCTTCAGCGGATCCCCATAGGCCGGAAGGGGTAGGAATAGGCACCGAACTCCACGCTGCCCTTGGCCGTGGTATAGGTAGCAGGCCCTTTCCCGATCTCCACGTTGAACATCCAACGCCCGGCCACAGACTGCTTGCCGTCCTCGTCGCTTCCAGGAACTCGCAGGTACAAGGGCGCCCCGGAGGTAGCTGTGCGATGTTGGTGGTAATCAGGCCGTTTGCGCCCTCCAGCGCGAAGCCAGCGCCTGCCAGCTCCGGGTCTGGGAGTTGGTTACACCAGGCGGTTGTCCGCGTACTGCTCCGCGGCCTCCAGCAGCGCGGAGGGTTGATGCTCTGGGCATACTTCATGTCCAAGGAGCGCGGTATCATAGGTGCCGGACTTCTTGAGTTACGCAAACTTCATGTTCTGCACGCCTCGTAGGGCTTGGGATCTGTCCCCCGGTAGATGATGCAGGTGGTGGTGATTAACGGGGTATACCGCAGGGTGGTGGCCGGCTCGGTCACCCCCGCCTGGCGGGCCGTGTAGACCTCGGTGCCCCAGGCGTTCACCCATTTGCAGTACCTGGTTTCCCTTCCCCGAACACATTGACCGGCTTTGAAGCCGGATAGCCGTCCGGCCCCAGCTCCACCTCGCCGTGCTCATCCGCGGGAGGTCAAAGACCATGATTTTTTGGTGCGCAGCTCACCGGCATTCGCCCGCTTTGCCATTGCCTCACACCTCCCCAGCCCCGGATGTGTCCAACTTGGACACATCCTTGTACCGGAGCTGCATCTTCAGGCTCTGGGTCAGATAGCGCATGGAATTGGCCTCCGCCGCCGTGAGGATCCCGATAGTCGTCAGATCCGTCACCAGCAGCTTGGCGAGCATCTTCGCTTGGGGGCTCTCCCGGTCAAAGCCGTCCCGGATGCCGTCGTCGATCATGCTCTCGGCCACTTCAATGAGGGCGGCCATCTCCTCGTCGGTGGACTCGTAATCACGGCTGTAGGCCCGCGCCTCCTCCACGGTGATCACCATAGGCTCTCACCGCTCAGCCTGCCGCCTCGGCCTTGGTGGTGACGGTCCCCCTTGACGCTCACATCCACCGTGGGCGCGTTGGCCGCCGCAGGGTCGAGCAGGCCGTAGCAGTAGGCGGCCGCGTCCGCCTGGATCACGTCGTAGCCCTCAATCACCCGCATCAGGGTGCGGTTCTTCACGAAGCCCGCGTGGGCGCTGGCGTCGAAGAACAGGTAAGCGAACTCCACGAAGTAGCAGCCGGCCTTGAGATCGCCGTAAAAGACGGGGGCCTTGGTGCTCTCGTTGGGGAGCTGGGCGTCGGAAAAGACATGGACGGGCAGGTTCTTGAAGAGCTTCCGGGTGGCGTTGGCGGGGTCGGGCTGAAGCATGGGGCGGCCGTTGGCGTCCTTGGCCTTGTCCATGACATTCCAGCCGGTCTGATTGGTGACGACCCACCGCCCACCAGGCAGGCGGGATCGAGATCCAGGTTGAGGGACTCGCCCAGGGCGTCCAGGCTGGCCAGCTCCTTGGCCGACTTGCTGGCCTTCAGCGCGGCGAAGATGTCCTTGTTCTCGCTGTAGATGGCGTTCTTAACGAACCAGTTGTTGAGATAGGCGATCAGGCCCGCCGTCTCCACCGCCGTCAGGATGTTGGAGACGGGGATGATCATGCCCTTGAGGGCGATGGCGAACTTCACCGCCTTGAAGGTGGGGTCCGTGCCGTCGGGGATGTCGTCGCCGTCGTCAAAGTCCTTCAGGCCGGTAACAGCGCCCGACTCAAAGTCAAAGCTGCCGGAGAGGGAGGTGGTGGGGATCACAGTCACCAGGTCCTTGGCGGAGATGTAGCTCCGGCGCAGCTCCCGGATCTTGGTGTCCACATCCTCGGGCATCAGGTTGGCCTCTCCGTTGGCCGCGTTGGTACCCGTGACCAGCGCTTTCTGGAGGCCGGGCTCCGGCGTGATGGCGGCGCGCTCCTCGTCGGAGAGGGGCTGCCTGCGGAGCAGCTTGGCGATGATGGCGAAGCCGGAAATCTCCTTCCTGGTGCCCGGGTCGCCCGGGTCGTCGCCCTCCGGTTCGTCGGGGACCATGGCCCTCTCCCGCTCGTAGAGCCGCTTTTCCAGCTCAAAGTCCTTCTGGAGCGCGTCACACTCGTCCATCAGCTTGGCCGCGTCCCGCTGCGGCCCTCGTCCTGGGCCTTCCGGGCCTGGGCAAACTTGTCCTGCATCGACTTCTGGATTGCCTTCATTTTCTTGTTCATCTGTCATTCCTCCATTTTCATCAGCGCAAGGCTGGCTTCCATTAACCGCATCCGGAGCGCCAGGGCCGGGGCCTCCTCCCCCAGCCGGGGAGGGCCGTCCGGCTCGCCCTTTCCCCCGTAATGCTTGATCACCCCGGCCCCCTTCTGGGCCGGTACCGCCACAAAGGACAGCTCATAGGCGTCTGTGGGGGCGTCCAGGTCGATGTGGCACCGTTTGCCCTCATACTCCTGGCCGGGACAATGGCCGCAGTAGGTCTCCCGCCGGTCTGTGCCGCAGATGGAGCAGATGGCCTTTGCCACCTGGCAGCCCACCGACACTTCCCGGAGGATGCCGCCCTCAATGGCGGCGATCAGCGGCGCCGTCTGATCGTTGCGGAGCATGTAGGCCCGCAGCACCAGCCGCCGCACGCCCTCCGACTCCTCCACGGCCCCGGCGTAGATCCGGGCCGTCTGGCCGTTGGCCGACCACCTGTTATCCATGATCACGGTCTTCCCCACATACAGCTCGGCCAGCCGGTCCAGGGGCCGCCTCGGTGAACCGCTCCTGCTCCCGGTCCACCTGGTTGTCGCAGGCGGCCACCCGGAACACAAAGACCTCCTCCTCCGTCAGCTCCTTCAGGGCCTGCCGGTTGATGAGGCCAGCTCTTCCCCGGCCAGGGCCTGCTTCTCCACCCTGGCCGCTTTCTGGATTGCATCCATAATGCCATCACTCCTTTCTATTTCCATACTGCTTCCCCACGTCCTCAGGGGGATGACGTTTCCGTTGGCAATCAGGCGGTCGCCGCCGGCGGCCGACGACATCCCCAGGTAGGCGCGGGCCTCGTTGGGCATGTAGACCGAGTTGGCCACGGCCTGCACCATGCTCTCGATCTGGGTCTTGGTGTCAGCCCGCAGCATCACCGCCGTGTTGAACTGGGCCGCCCCCGGTCCATCTGCGCAGTCTCCAGCAGTTTCCAGCTCAGTTCCTCCTCATAGCCCTTGAGAATCCACAGCAGTGTATCCGTCAAGAAGGCGAGCTGCTGGGCCTCGGAGTTGGCAAAGGAGGACTTCTCGTAGTCGTTGACCTGGTTGGGCTTGACGCCGAAGGCCGCCGCGATCTGGAGGGGCGCTGTGCTTGCGCAGCTCGATGAACTGGCTGTCGGTCAGCTTGATGTTCAGCGGTTCGATTTTGGAGCCCAGCGGCACGGGATGAAGCTCTTGGTGGCGTCCATCTGCCCGGTGGCATACGCCTCCAGGCCCCGCAGGAAATTCTGCTCCGCCTCCGAGTTGAGATCGCCGGTGTACTGGACGGCGGCCTTGGCCGTGAAACCGTTCTTGTAGAGGAGTTGAGCATCTGCTGGGATTGCAGGCTGCCGTCCAGGGTGCTGCGCAGGATCTCCTTGTACCGACAACCCGGTGATACCGTCCAGGCTCAGCCAGGTGCGGAAGTGGAGCACCTCGTCCTGGCACAGCTTGTACCGCCTCCCGTCCGGTGCCGACCAGATGTACCACAGCCGGGCGTCCGGGCCCAGGATGCGGCGGTTGTCAAACCACACGCTCACCCGGTCGCTGCGCATGTGCCAGAGCTGGTGCTTGCCCCGCTGCCGAAGATGGCCGCGTAGGCGTTGCCGTAGTGGTTGCGGGACATCTCCATGTCCGCCCAGAAGTAGGTGGCGGTCTGGATGGGGTTGGGCCGGTAGCGCAAAACCCGGTAGAGCGGGATTCTCCCGCACCTCCTCCACCCCCCGCTCCGGGGTGCTCCGAATGAGCTTGAGGGGCAGCTTGGAGACGCCCTCGCTCAGCACCCGCAGGCAGGTAAAAATAGGTCGCCTCGCTCAGCTTGCTCCGGGGACGCCCCCAGGTTCAGCAGGTCAATGAGCTGGCTGAGCGTCACCTGCTCCGCTCCGTCCGCCGGCGCCGCGGCCTGGCCGCCCGTCTTTTGGACCAGTCTCTGAAACAATCCCATGCTCACTCACCCCCTTCTCCGCGCCTGCGCTGGGCCCACAGAACAAGGCCCACCACCAGCCACGGCAGGAACAGGAGCAGCGCCAGCAGGAACCTCCCCAGCCACCGGCATCCCCGGCCCGCCAGGAGCGCCAGCTCCCCCGCTGTCTCCAGCGTCCAGCGGTAGCCCGGCTCCGCCCAGCGCAGGAGCTCTTTGATGTAGTTCACGTATTCCACCCCATTTTTGTCAGATACTCCGCCATGGCCCGCTCCAGATCCACCGGGGGATCTTCGGTGAGCTTCATCCGCGCCACATGGGCGTCGATGGCCGCGTCCACCGGGTCGATGCGCCGGGTGCGTTTGCCCGCCTCCTTGTCCACCTTCATCTCCTTGAAGCTGTTCCGCACAATGCGGGCGTTCCGGAAGGACAGGTCCAGCAGCTCGTTCCGCTGGTCGTAAAGGTACTGCCCCGACTTCATGAGGAGCTGAAGCTCCTCCGTCCCGCTGTGCAGGAACCGGGCGGACTGCTTTACCTCCAGCAGAGGCGCCCCCAGCTCCTCCAGGTCCTTGAGAAAGCAGTCGGCGTTGTGGGGGTCGTACCCCAGCCCCAGGAGGGTCAGGTCATACTCGGCCAGGGGTGTCCCGCAGGGTAGCGAGGATAAAGCTGTAGTCATTTTGAAGTCCTGGACGCTTCCGGTGGCCAGCAGGAGGCGGTCATGGGCCCACACGTCGTAGGGGGCCAGGTCGCTCCTGATGTGCTCCTCCAGCCGTCCCCGGGGCATGAAGCTGACGCTCCAGCCGTAGTACATGGGCCGCTCCCGCTCCGTCCACTGGAACTCCAGGGCCAGGGTGGTGAGATCGCCGCCGGAGGACAGGTCCAGCCCGGCGAAGCAGGAGGCGCCCCGGAAGTGCTCCAGCGTCAGCGGGGAGCGGCACTTCTTCAGGATGGCCGGCGTCACCAGCTTCTCGTCGGCGTTCTCCGACCACATGTTCTGGCATTTGGTGATGTAGTCGGCCAGCTCCCGGCCGCCGGCGTCCCTGGCCGTCTGGGCGTCGGCCAGCATGGTCTCCATGCCCTCCTCTGTCTGGCAGAGCACCGGGTTTGACTTTGGAAAGTGCTCCGGGGCAAAGAGGTCGTCCCCGTCGTCCAGGCAGTAGATGTCTACGAAAAAGTTCTCCGCCGTGGAGCCGCCGGCTAGGATCGCCTGGCAATACTCGTCCATCTCGTAGCAAAAGCTGTTGAGCTCGTCGCCCCGGGTGGTGATCATGGAGGTCAGGGCCTCCTTCAGCGACCGCTGGCCGTTGTAGATGGCCTTGTAGATCTTGTTGTCCCGGTGCTGGTGGATCTCGTCGATGGAGGCGTAGATGGAGCGGAAGCCCTCGTCCAGGCCGCCCTCCCTGGACAGCGCCTCAATGGTGCAGCCGGTCTCCCAGGAGGTGATCAGGGACTTGTAGTCCTGGATGCGGAAGCACTCCATCAGGTCGCCGTCCGCCAGGACAAACCGCTCCACGTCCTCCCAGGCCAGCCGGGCCTGGCGTTTCTTGGTGGCCACGGTGAAGAGCTTGCCGAAGCGGTAGCCGCCGAAGCCGGCCAGGTAGGTGGCGGTGATGCCGTTCTCGAAGGTCTTGCCGTTCTGCCGGGCCACCGACTTGTACTTGCGGCGGAATCGGCGGTAGCCCTTGCGGTTGACCCATCCCATGGGCACGCCCAGGTCGAAGGTCTGGCAGCCGTAGAGGCGGACCGGCCGGGGCTCGTCGCCCTCCACGATGGTCAGCGTCTCGGCAAAGTCCAGGATCTCCTCGCTCTTTTCCGGCACCCAGAGATAGGGGAACTCGTCCGTCCCCTGCCGCTCCAGATCCCGCAGGTGGCGGCGGCACGCCTGGACGTGGAGCTCCCCGGCCACCACATCGCCGGAGACTACCCGCTCGGCATAGGCCGTCGCCCGGTCCCTCATTCGCCCTCCGCCAGCTTCTTAAAGCGGTCGAACTTGTTGGACTTCGGTACCGGCGGCTCCTGGGGATCACCAGCTTGCAGCGGCGGGTGATGTTAAGCCCCAGGGCCCGGGCCGTGGCCTCGCACTGGGTGAAATACTTGTCCTGGAGCAGGGCCAGGCTGCGCTCCAGCTCCAGGGCCACGTCCTCGTCGTCGATCTCTCTCGCCGGCGGCCACGGCCCGCCCTTCCTCCGCCGCCAGCCTGGCCCGCAGCTCCCGCAGCCGCGCCCGCTTTTTCTTGGGCAGGGTGCGCAGGAGCTTGGTGTACCTGGCGTAGAAGCCATGGGCCACCACGTACCGGGCCAGCTCCCCGGCGTCCACGTTGCCGATGATCTTGATGCGCTGGAGCTCCCCCGCCAGGGCGGAGAACTCCTCCCGCTGCTTCTTGGACAGGTAGTCCGGCGGCTGGATGTCGTCGGCCGGGGCCGTGGGCTCGGTGGCCATGCGCCGCTGGATCTCCTCCTGGGTCAGATGCTTGCGGCCCTTCGCCAGCAGGATGTTGATGGGTTCGCGTGGGTTGGGCATGTGACGATCCTCCTCTCCCGCCCGATGTGTCCAAGTCGGACACATTCCAGGGCGCGATTTTTGCCCTTTTTTCGGCCGGTTTTGTCTCGTGCGCGCCCAGGCTGCGCGCGGGCGACGGCTGAAAAGACCAATCCCGCCCCGGCCGCCGGGGGACGTTTCCCTCCATCGGGGAGTTTTTGTCGCAAAACAGAGGCCGTGCGGTCAAGCGCGCCGTCCGCCTGTACTTTTGACCCGCCCCTGGGCCGCTTGTGATGGCTCTCTTCGGCGCTGTGGTGGGCCTTGCAGTCGCCCTTGAGGTTGGTGATATCCAGCCGCCTGGCCCAGTTGACCTCAAGGGGATCGATGTGGTGCACCTCCGTGGCAAGCTCGATGTCCTCCTCGCGCCGGAGCCCGGCCTGCCACTCCCGCACGCACTCCTCGCACCGGTAGCCGATGGACTCCAGCTTCCGGAGGCGCAGGGTCCGCCAGGCCGCCGAGCGGTAGAAGGCCACCTTGGCCGGGTCGCGGTGCTTGTCATAGCCTGCATGTCGCTCCCGCTGCATCGCTGGCAAGCGCTCCGCGCACCGGTCACAGATGGCGTTGTGGTTGGGCGTCGCCGCCCCGCATTTGGCACAGAGTTTCAGCAGCACGGCACACACCTCCGGACGAAACAAAAAGCCTGAACCGACACGGGCCGCATCATGCGGACCATGTGGCTCAGGCTCATTGGCTCAGGCTCAAATCGATATCCAGATATCGCTCCTGTTTGCAGTGCCGGCAATAGACATAGGCTTTCACTTTGCCGTCCGGCGGCAGACGCAGGAGTTTCATCGTCTTGCACTTGGGACAGATAACCCATCCATCCTTCAGGACTAGTTTACCACGTTCGCGGGTTCCTTGCAATGGGTTTCACCTCCGTGTGTCTATTGTTCCACTAGATTTCAAGATTGAATGCCGCACGCGGGCGCGCGCGACAAATTAAAAAGAATTGCTTTTGTATGTAGCTGGCGTATGCGTATGCCCCGAACGAGTTGGACCGCTCGCCTCGCCTGGCCCACAGCACATCGTCCGGTATGTCGATGACGCCGCTCTCATCCCTCCATCGCTCCGGTGGAGGCAACTGCTGGGACAAGCTCCTGGAGCAGTTCCACGGCCGCCGCCCGATGGGGATGATGATGCCGTCGGTGCGCTCCTTGGTCAGATACTCTGCCAGCCGGCGATAGCCTCCGGTGGGCATGAGCACCGGCTCGTCGTCCACCTCCCCGGCCCGCCACAGGTGGCGCACCACGGCCGGCGGGAAATCACTGTACCGCAGAACTAGGTGGATGTGGTAGCGGTGGTCTCCGTGCAGTCCCTCCACGCAGGTAACCCAGTCAAAGGGCTGGCCTTCATTGAATCGTCGCGCCCGGGCCATGAAGGCCCGCTTGTGGCCATAGCCTCCCGAAAGGTTCGTGGAAGATGGACTGAATCATAGGTGAGCGTGTAATGTGTACCCTCAAAGCCGAACAGCGCAAGCCTCAGCTCTAGCCGGTCGGCCTGACTCCGGCACACCGCTGAGTGCGGTGAGCGGATGATCTCATTTTTATCCCGCCGGTCCTCCCTGGAGTCCGTGCGGGCCAGCCGGGGACGAATCGCCCGGCACTCTTTGACCAGGGCCCCGCCCTCTGGCATGTGCAATACCACGGCCCCTCGGCCATCAGTCCACTTGGTTAAAGCGGGCCATGTAGTGGGCCGCCCATGGCCCGACGACAGACTGGCGGAGGGCCAGCATCTTGTCCCGGGTCAGCTTGTCTACCATGCGGCCCACATCACCGCACCCGTCCATCTGGGCCAGCCGCTCCAGATTGCCCATGGTCTGCGCCGTTACCAGACAGCGCAGCCGCCGCAGATTTTTGTTACCCATCAACATCCCCCTCTTTCTGCGTGTCCAACTTGGACACGCCCAGTTTCCAGGCCGGCGCCCACCTGCCGCCACACCTGGATGGGCTGCACCTCATCTCCATGGTACAGGTTGCGGAGAGTGGTCTCGGTCACACCCTCCCCGCACGCCTTGGCCAGGGCCGCGAAGCAGCCCAACCCGCGCTTCTGCCGGTATCTCCGGAGCCGCTCCAGGATCTCCCGCTTCTCCGCCGCATTCCGCCCGGTGGGCCTTGGCGGCTCGGGCTCTGGCTCCTCCTGAAGCAGCGGTGTCCACTCCCGGGGCAGTGGGAGATCCACCACCTGATAGGCCAGCCCGTCCTCCAGCAGGAGCAGGCCGTCCAGGATGGATGACGCGATCTCCGCCCGGAGCCCGGCCTTCTGCTCCGCGCTCATCACCGGCACCCGCAGCAACAGCACCGGGACCAGCTCTGACCCGGCCAGCGTCTGCTCAAAACCCTCATAGTTGTGTATCATGCTCCTCTCCTCCCTGTGTTTTACTCGCCGGATATCCATTACGCCAGCGGAATGTGGCACAGCGGGAAAACTTCATGTCCCACTCATAGCCGCCAGGGTGTTTACAGGCCCCGTTGGCACCATCATGCCAGAAGCAGTTGTCACAGCTCCGCCGGTATTCGTTGATATCTACGATATTCGGGCATCACTCACATCTCCCTCCGCCGGCTGCTGCAGCCAGTGGAGCAGGCACGCTTGACATCGCTCCAATGGGATCAGGTTGTCTGCTTCCATGTCTGTGTTGCACTCCGGCAGGTTTCTGCAGTAGTGCGGTGCATCCTCACCCTCTGCAAAGCGGTTGAGCATGGTTGCCAGCTCCTCGTCGCCCATGGCCCGGATGCGGTCAGAGTTGGATAGGCTCTGATCCGGGCAAGGGCCTTGCACACAATACGATGTTATGCCGTCTGTGCTGTACTTTTTCACACAGACCACCAGGCTTATAGTAGACACAGGGGGTATTCTAGGCCCATGCAGTTTCCTCCTCCGGCGGCCCATCCCAGGCCGTCAGTATTGCCGTACAGCTCCATTGCAAACGGCTTGATGTGCTGCAGTACAGGTATCCATCCCTGCACCCCTCTGCAATCTCCAGGCCGTCCCATTGGGCTGTGCTATCCCCGCTCCCTCAATGTAGATTGCGGTCTCCTGGGTGATGGATTCCAGCTCTTGGCGGGTGTATTGGTATCTCATGGCGCTACCTCCGAAGGGCGACGGTTAGGCGGCGCAGGAAGCGGCATCCAGTGGGTGACTTCAACCGGATCCCATCCATTAAACCAAGAGTTTCCGATGAATAACGCACGGAATGGGTACTTTGAATCAGGCCCGCACACGAGGAACGGTATGTTATTTCCCTCTTCGTCCAGATAAATCTCCGGCAGTCCCTCCTCCACGGAGTGCTCGGTATACTACAGAGACCGTGGAGGTGAGTGGCGGGGCTGTATAGCGGCAACCCCGCATTTCTATATGGTTCGGTCATCCGTTAAGGCATCAACGATTGGCGCATGACAGCAGCCCGTAAACTTATCTCTTTCAAATCGACTCGATTTTGCCGGGTGGCCAGTCCCTGCCGAACCTCCCCAAACACTGTGTCTGGAGGGAGGCAAATGGCTTTCAAAATTCTCCGCAAAAAAACTGCTGTGGACTGGACATTCACAAAACCTGGATATTTGCCTGTATCGGTATCACGGATTCCAATGGCCGGACAGAGTACAAGCAGGCTCGCTTTTCCTCGTTTTCCAACGGACTGAGGGATCTGGCTGACTGGCTTGCGAAATACTCCTGCTCGGATGTCTGCATGGAATCCACAGGGAAATACTGGATTCCTGTATTCAATATCCTTGAAAAGACCTGTTGGGTCACCTTGGCGCACCCGAAATACACGAAACCGCAGAAGGGCAACAAAACCGACCGCAAGGACGCCAAGTGGATTTGCGACCTGTATATGTGCGGCATGGTCAAGCCCAGCTTTATCCCACCGCCGGACATCCGCCAGCTCCGTGACCTGATGCGCTACCGTGTGAAGCTCACCAATATGCTGACCGGAGAGAAGAACCGCGCCCAAAACTGCCTCACCGTTTCCAATCTGAAGCTGGATGATGTGTTTTCTGACGTGTTTGGAAAATCCTCACGCTCCATTATCCAGTACATTTTGGAGCATCCTGGTGAGCAGTTTGATGTGACTCCGTTTATCCACCGGCGCTGCAAGCATCCTGTTGAGGAAATCCAAGCTGCTGTGGACGGGGTGGTATCCCGTGAACAGGCAGCCAAACTCAAGGAATGCCTGCTGCACATCGACCAACTGAATGCGCACAGGGAGCGTATCGAAGCTGAAATCCTCCGGCTTGCTGAGCCCTATCCTTACCAGTTGGAATTGATCCGCACGGTTCCTGGCTTTGCCGCCGCTCCGCTGACGGCTGTGGCCCTTATCTCCGAGATCGGCGTTGATATGTCGGTATTTCCCTCTGCAAAGCACCTGGCTTCCTGGGCTGGATGCTGTCCTCGAAATGACCAGAGCAATAAGAAAGTGAAGTCCACACGAATCTCCAGAGCTGGCTGCTATTTGAAGCCTCTGCTGGTTCAAATAGCAAATGCCGTCATAAAATCCGACAGGCACCCTGAATGCAGGGAACGCTACCGCAGAATCAAAGCCCGCCCCGCAAAAGGGTTATCTTGCCGACAAGCTGACGGAGCATTCCGTTGTTATTTCCAAGGCGGAGGGCCTGGCTCTACTTCGCAAGCGTGGGGCTATATTTTCAAGGACGAACTGGCCGTCGAGGTCAGGCTGAGACCCTCTTCCATATCGTTTTTTTCCCGCAGTCCCTGCGGCTGTGTTTTTGCGCCCTTTTTCCTTCTGCTTCGGCTATCGCTTTGTTTCAAACTTTCGCCTCCGCTCCCCTGGCTGGCGGCTGGCCGATGGTGCCAGCGACTCGTTGCTGGTCTGGGGGCATTACCGATTACCCGTGTGGCCCGGATTTTCTGGATCAGCGATTTAAGATTCTCAATCGTGCGTCTATCTGCAGGTACTTTCCTCAAATTTCAGGTACTTTCATTTTCGCGCCTCCATCTCCGGCTCCTTAGTTGCCCATACAGATCAACTGCTCGATGGCGTCGTCCCGCTCCCACGCCCGAACTGCTGGAGCAGCTCATGCTCTCTGGCAACTGGGGGACACCTCATCCAAAGTCTTACGCTCGGCACCACCCGGAAAGCCATGGCCGGGTGCTCCCACTGCTCCTCCTCAGCGTTCCACCAGTACAGGCTCCCTGCCGTGGCTCATGGGGCCCGTGATACACCAGTACAGACCGCTCTCCTGCGGCTGCTCCGGCCACCAGTGCCAGGGGCCGTCCGTCTCCAGATCTGTATCCGTGGATAGAGCCGCCGGCATCAACTGATCCGTGACGCCCAACAGGTAGTCCGTGGAGCACCCCAGCTTCTCGGCAAGCATGGCAGGGTCGCTGTAGTCTTTGGGGCTCAGGGTACTGGGATACAGTTTATCATCCTGGTCAAAGTGGCCTGCGGCCCAATCCCGCAGTTTCCCGACTGTCAGGCCCCGTCCATACTCTGAGACGAGGATGGATGCCTCATTTTCCAGCCCAGCGGCATCTGCGGCCGCGGCCAGCCTCTTCTTGGCCCGGAGCTGCACATTTTCTGGATTTCCGCCTGGATCTCCGCCTCGCGCTTGGCTTCCCTGGCCTCCTCCTCGTCCCTCTGCTCCTTTCGGGCGGCCTTGGCCTTGGAACAAAGCACGCTCACAGGTATCATACCGGGAGGTGCCCCGATAGCATTTGAGGCAGCAGGTGTGCCCCCCGCACAGCTCACCATAGCTGCACTCAGATCGTGCCGCAGGGAATGCGTCTCCCCTCTTACATGCGGGCTGCCGTCTGGACATGCAAATTTAGGCCGCCAGCGGTGCCGTTTTGAGCCATCCCCAGCAGCTCCTCCGCCCGGCTCCCGGTGGGCAGGTTCGGCGACATATTCGCCAGCCGCTCCTGGAGTGCGGTCTCCATCCGTGCCAAAGCGTAAGCAGTTTGTTCTGAGAGTTCATTTCGGTCGAAGTGCTCCAAATAAATCGGGATCAGGTGCTCCCGGACGACCTTGAGCCGGGCCAGTTTGGGGGGGCGGACACCTGGCAGGCTGCCCCCACCTGGTCGCGCATACGGCCGGGAAACTCGTAGCCCTGCTCTTTGAGCTGGTAGAGCAGCAGCTCCACCCGCTGGGCCTGCTTGGATACCTCCGCCGGTGATAGTTTCCGGGTATCTCTGTTGCCCATGATCAGCCCGCAGCTCCCGGGCTCCGGGGATACTTCGTCCCGCTCCCACAATGCAGGGGATATTTGCCCATCGGTCCCCGCTCCCCTCTGTGCTGCGCAGGAGCTTGAGCGCCGACCAACGCCGGTGTCCGGAGACGATGACGTACCGCCCGTCCTCCGTCGACCGTACCCGGATGGGCTGCTGGAGACCGCACAGCTCAATATTGGCCGCCAGGTGCTCCAAACCGTCCAGGCTATAAAAATTGCCCGGGTCAGCCTCCAGCTTGTCCAGGCTGATGTACTCGATGGTCTCCCGCGATGTGTCCAACTTGGACACATTTCCGGCGGCGCCCACTGCGGCCTGAAAAGCCGCCGTGATGTCAAACTTGGCCATTACTTTGCCGCCTCCTCCCACAGAAACTCCGCTACAAAGGCGGTAATCCCTGGGCCGCTGCGGAGCGGGGCGATTCCAGCTCACCACTGGCTCCCCCGTCCAGGTGGACTCGTCCACCTTGGGGCTGCGCCGGATGTGGCTGGCAAAGACATGGACCGGGGCCTGCTCCTGGAGCAGCCGCTCCCCCTGCTCCACCGTGTCCGAGCGGTACCACATGGTGGGCAGGCAGCCCGCCACATGCACGTCCAGGGTAGTGCTCACGGGCGGTCGATCTGGGCGGTCAGTTCATTCATCCCTCGGACCGGTAAGCGTCTACCTTGATGGGGGATGACCACATCCAGTGGAGGTGGCAATGGCCGCCGCGCGCGGGCCGGGGACAGCGCGGGCGGGCGGTCAATTACGATGCGGTCGTAGGCGTGCCACTCTCCATCGCGTCCCGCAGATGCGGATGGCCCGCAGGAGTTGGGCCGCTTCCCCTGGAGCAGATCCACGTCCAGGTTGCGCAGCTCGTCGTCGGCCGGCAATACGTCCAGACCCCGAGGATGCTGCTGTGATACAACAGAGCGCCATAGTAGGC
>VOFI01001746.1_pt1 | contig 18417 bp, 20 predicted proteins | sample 5384131 | NCBI WGS metagenome assembly VOFI01 (sample SAMN12384728, study PRJNA508395) | human gut metagenome | isolation source: healthy gut H | host: Homo sapiens
ATAGCTATTAACCCCGAGAATTCATGTCCGGTAGGATTCTATTCGTTCTAAGATAAGTGGACAGTAAACACAATAAAGGCTCGTTCTAGGAGCGAGCCTTTGTTATCTATTGAAGGAGCAAACCTCGGCATCTGCCATGGAATAATTGTGCTTCGCAGTGTTTTGTCGTTGATGAGCGCATACTCGGTAAGGGATAGAGATTGCGGTTTTGGCTGAGCTTGCGAACGCCAGAGCGTTTCTGAATGTCGGCAGTATAGGAGCGCGATCATGCTCGTCGGTCCAGGTTCCCTTTCTTGCATAAGAACCGGTCCATCCGAAGGCACCGATGCGCATGCCGCTTACAGGCATTACCCATACACCACCAATCACATTCTTCTGCTGGTCAACGCGTCCTTGGTATTGGTTCCCTGTCCGTTGAATACACCAATCTGATAGTGCAGCAGGTTTCGCCGTTATATTCTTGAGGAAATCGCCCTGAACCGGAAAGACCGATGTCACGGCCGTTGATGCATCATACGGTCGCTGAAACCAGCCAGCTTCTTGCTCTGCGCCTTGCGAATATCCCATGGCCCTGGTCGATAGGGTGCATCGGATCAGCGGTGAACGGGCCTTTGAACTGCACCGATTTTTCACCTTGAAGTACTCATATTGCCATTCAGCAAACAGATCCACCGGCCTCGACTGGAAACCGGTGCGGTGTAGAGGTAGGCCGCTGAACCGGGATTTTGAGCCTTAACAGAAAGCCCCGCTATGCGATCCTTCTCGAGGAGCCGCCGATACGAGCCAATACGGATAGCTCCAGCTGGGACTCAGCATCTTTCTGTCCGCTGTACTTCTCGGTCATTGAATCTCGAATAATTTCAGTTGCTCAACCATGATGGCTTCGATATTCAGTTTGCTGGGCGCGCTGGCTGAGACCGAAGCTGCAGCCATGAGCGCCATGATGATGGCTTTCTTCATCTTGTTTCGCATTTTGATTTCTAGGTTTACTTTTCGAGCAATACCAACGTTCTTTCACGTGAGGCGAGGGAACATATCCACCGGCTGTACGGTGTTACCTTATACTCCGCATCCATCAGCTGAAGGTCGCGAGCCTTGGGGGTTGCCGTGAAGCGTTTACGCGCATACGATGCGCTTTGGTGCTGCATTCAGAACATCGTTTATTACGTCTGCGCATTCCCGGCACGCGGTGGGTTGTGATGATGACGTCAGGGTCGACCAAAGCGTGCGGATGAAATCGTTGTCGATATCCTCATGTCGCCTGCATAGAAGAGGGTGTTTCGATGTTGTTCACCCGGAGAACCACCTCTATCTCTATGGCCTTCGCACATACCGATGCCGATTACCTTTTTTTGTCACGAAGTTGGCGATGGTTCCGAAAAAGCCGGTATAGAGGTCGTAAACCAGCTCATCTCCGGTAAGGTTGGCAAACCTGCGGGCCACGCAGTAGAGGTGGTAAAGCCCTGGGGTTCGGTATTGGTCTCGGTAGAAACCTGACCCACCTTTGAACCCCTCGTGCCTTCCATCAGTTCGTAGATATGGTCTTTTGCCCTTGAAGAGGCTGAGTTCCAGGTCGTTGATGGTGTCGTTTCCCTCTCTGGTTGTTCACATGTTACGAGCGATGTAATCCGAGGGAACTTGTCAGCCACCTGCTGCATCAGCTCCAATGCTCTCGCTCATCGCCCCTCCTCATCTGCGGGAACTGGACATCTGTTAGCATCCACCTCCTTCGGTGTTCGGAATTGCGGATCACCGTTGCGGAGCAAACCGTGTTGCTCACGCAGGTCGTAAGAAGGGTAAAGTCGTGAGAATCAGCGTATTCGAATACGAAGTTGCGGATCCGTTGCGGTCCATCAGCTTGATAGGTCATCTTGTCGAATCCGGGTGATATGGAAACCAGCACTTCGAGGATAGGATCATCCTCTTCTGTCGAAGGCTCCGGTGACGCTTGTTGCTGCATCCGAACATCTTTAATGGCGCTCCTGAAGTCTTCGATGTTGGCGGAATCATCAATCTTTCCAGATGCGGGGAGTTTCGGTCTTCCACCTGGGAGGCCTTGATTTGTTCCCTTCTTCGAACCAGGTTCCCGTTTGTTGCTCGCACATATCCTGCTCTTTAACAGAGGAAACCCACCTTGTTTTCGCAATAATTTATGGTTTTTTTTATGGCAAGTCGGACAACATCCTGCAATTTTACGAAGAAATGCAAGAGTTGTCCCTAAATTATTTTGAGTTCCTCTAAAAATGGGTTTACGATTGCTAGCGGTTAAAGGTGGAAAAAAGTAAAAAGATTGTGAGGCGATAACAAAGTAAAAAAACGATTAAAGGTAAAAAAGTAAAAAAGATTGTGGTTGTAAAGTAACAGGTAATATTCGAAAGAGATGAAATGTGAATGTGAATTTGAAATGTAAGTGAAGAAAAAAACGGACTGTCAGTGTGTATCCTTTGTCAAGGCTGTTTATTGATGATTTTTGATAGTATATGTTTTAATTGTAATGTACGCGCGTACTTTATTATATGAATTAAATGATATTAATGTGTCATACGCATTTCTTTTTTTTTTTTGCTTACATTTCAAAACATTCACATTCACATTTTTATATCAAAGGGTCACCTGTTTTGTTATCGCCTCACAATCCTTTTTACCTTTAAACGCCTTTTTACCTTTAAATTGCAAGTCCGACGACGCAGCCGTTGTTACGTCGCGAATTGGCGTTGCGTCGGGACGCAGCGATCGCTACTGCCGTGACGCAGTTTCGGGCGCATCGGCAGGGAGGTAAAAAACATCAGAATGCAGGCTGCAATCCCGAGAGACTCACTTTCAGATTCGTCAAATATCTTTCTATCGTATACGGATTGTTAATTTTCTGCCCGTGTGTGCGTCAACAGTATAAAATGTAATCTCGGGATAGCAAAAAAGCGTATAAAAGTTTGGTAGTATCAAATAAAAATCGTATCTTTGCATTACAAATAATAATTAGCAACGTAAAACGAAATAAAACATATACCTATAACAATTTTGAACGAAAAAAGAGTTTATACATTCGGAAACGGAAAAGCAGAAGGCAATGCCCAAACCTCGGTTTGAATGACGAGGTAGCTGAGGGTATGGTCAAGAAGACCGGTAACCCTCATTTCGTATACGATTCATATCGCCGTTTCGTACAGATGTACGGTGACGTCGTTATGGGATTGAAGCCTGTAAACAAGGAAGATATCGACCCATTTGAGGCTATCATCGAAAAGGTGAAGGAAGAGCAGGGCGTTACACTTGACAAGGATCTCTCTGTAGAATCGCTCAAGAAGCTCGTTGAACTCTTCAAGGCTGCTATCAAGGAGCAGACCGGTCAGGATTTCCCTACCAACCCAATCGATCAGCTCTGGGGCGCTATCTGCGCTGTGTTCCGTTCTTGGATGAACGAGCGTGCTATCCTCTACCGCAAGATGGAAGGTATTCCTGATGAGTGGGGTACTGCCGTATCTGTCATGGCGATGGTATTCGGTAACATGGGCGATACATCTGCTACAGGTGTTTGCTTCTCACGTGACGCTGGTAATGGTGAGAATCTCTTCAATGGTGAGTATCTTATCAACGCACAGGGTGAGGACGTGGTAGCCGGTATCCGTACTCCGCAGCAGATTACAAAGATCGGTTCTCAGCGCTGGGCTGAGCGTGCAGGTATCTCTGAAGAGGAGCGTGCTGCCAAGTATCCTTCTATGGAAGAGGCTATGCCTGAACTCTATAAGGAACTCGACGCGCTGCAGGATGTTGGAGCACCACTATCACGATATGCAGGATATGGAGTTCACCGTACAGGAAGGCAAACTCTGGTTCCTCCAGACTCGTAATGGTAAGCGTACAGGTACAGCTATGGTGAAGATTGCCATGGATCTCCTCCACGAGGGTATGATTGATGAGAAGACTGCTATCCTCCGCTGTGAGCCTCAGAAGCTCGATGAGCTTTTGCATCCAGTCTTCGATAAGCTGGCTCTCTCTAAGGCTAAGGTCATCACACAGGGTCTCCCTGCATCTCCAGGTGCTGCCTGCGGTCAGATTGTATTCCATGCAGACGATGCTCAGGAGTGGCATGAGGACGGCAAGAAGGTGATCATGGTTCGTATCGAAACATCTCCAGAAGACCTCGCTGGTATGTCAGCTGCTGAGGGTATCCTTACCGCTCGTGGTGGTATGACTTCTCACGCTGCCGTTGTAGCCCGTGGTATGGGTAAGTGCTGTGTATCAGGCGCCGGCTCTATCAACGTAGATTACAAGACTAAGACTGTAGAGATTGAAGGCGTAGTTTACAAGGAGGGTGATTACATCTCTCTGAACGGTACTACAGGTCAGGTTTACGCAGGACAGATTGAGACAAAGGCTGCAGAACTTTCTGGTGACTTCAAGGAGCTGATGGATCTCTGCGACAAGTATACAAAGATGGAAATCCGTACCAATGCGGATACTCCACACGATGCTGAGGTAGCCCGTGCATTCGGTGCCAAGGGTATCGGTCTGACACGTACTGAGCACATGTTCTTCGATGATCAGAAGATTGTTGCCATGCGTGAGATGATTCTGGCAGACTCTGTAGAGGGTCGTGAGAAGGCTCTTGCCAAGCTCCTCCCATATCAGAAGGCTGACTTCTATGGAATCCTCAAGGCAATGGATGGCTGCCACGTGAACATCCGCTTGCTCGACCCACCTCTCCACGAGTTCGTACCTCACGATTTGGCTGGTCAGGAGACCATGGCTAAGGAGATGGGCGTAAGCGTAGAGGAAATCAAGAAGCGTGTAAACTCTCTGGCAGAGAACAACCCTATGCTCGGTCATCGCGGTTGCCGTCTCGGTATCACATTCCCAGAGATTACGGCCATGCAGACCCGTGCCATCCTCGGTGCAGCTTGCGAGTTGAAGAAGGAGGGTTACAACCCATGTCCTGAAATCATGGTTCCGCTCATCGGTACCGTTCAGGAGCTCAAGCAGCAGAAGGCTATCATCCTCGCTACTTCTAAGGAGGTATTCGCTGAGTACGGCGTAGAGGTAGAATTTGAGATTGGTACCATGATTGAGATTCCTCGTGCTGCCCTTACAGCAGGTCAGATTGCAGAGGAGGCTCAGTACTTCTCATTCGGTACTAACGACTTGACACAGATGACCTTCGGTTACTCTCGTGACGATATCGCTTCCTTCCTCCCCGCATACATGGAGAAGAAGATCTTGAAGGTTGACCCATTCAGGTTCTCGACCAGGAGGGTGTTGGTCAGCTCATCAAGATGGCTGTTGAGAATGGTCGTGCTACCCGTCCTAACCTCCGCACAGGTATCTGTGGTGAGCACGGTGGTGAACCATCATCAGTTAAGTTCTGCGCTAAGGTCGGTATGAACTACGCATCTTGCTCACCATTCCGCGTGCCTATCGCCAGACTTGCGGCGGCGCAGGCTGCTGTAGAGGAATAACAACAGATAGTTGTAAATCAATAGGTTAAGAGGAAAGTCCTTATTTTAAGGGCTTTCCTCTTAATTCGTTTATATCAATAGTAGCACTAAAATGATACAAATGATACTCTTTGTTTAGAAATGTTTTTGAGAAATTTATATTGATGTTTAGAACGTGTTTAGAAGAATATGGCAACATTTAAAGTAGTAGTACAGAAACAGAGAAATGACGGATTCTATGCCGTATATATAAGAATCACACACAACAGAGGTGTGAAGTATTTGAGAACAGATAAGATTGTTGACGCAAAAGGCATCAACAAGAAGAACAAAGAGGTTAAAGACCCTTTTGTTCTTCAAGCCTGTTCCAACAAAATTGCCCATTTTGCAGAAATGCTGAATAAGGTGGAGATAAGGAAATGGGATGTCCATGATGTAGTGGCTTATCTGGAGAAGGGTACTGATGATGTATGCTTCTCTGACTATGCTAGAAAATATCACGATGATATGTATAATAGTGGTCACGAGCGAAATGCTCGTAACTATGAACTGGCATACCAGCATCTTGAAAGATACACCGGAACCAACAAACTGATGTTCTCACAGCTCACTTCTCATCTTATAAATGGATGGATCAAGTCACTGGAAAAGACAGCCAGAGCTAAAGAAAATGTACCCGGTTTGCATAAGACAGATATTCAAACAAGCATTGATTGACTTCAATGACTATGACAGTGGTGTTATTCGTATAACAACCAATCCCTGGATAAAGATTAAAATACCGAAAGCAGATGTTCCGGAGAAGAAGGCTATCACAATGGAGAAAGCCAGGGAATTTTTCTCTGCCCCACTCCCAGAGAGTGACAGGAAAAAACCTTTGGCTGAGATGGGACGAGACGTAGCCATGATGGTCATGTGCCTTGCCGGTATGAATACGGTAGATATCTACCTGCTCAAAAAGGAAGACTATAAGGATGGCATCATAGCTTATGAGCGTGCAAAAACAAAGAATGCTAGAAATGATAATGCTTACATCGAAATGAGAGTTCCTGGTATATTGCTTCCTATATTTGACAAGTATATGGATAAAACGTCTTCTCCATATCTTTTTGATTTTCATCAGCGCATGTCAACAAGTGACAGTTTCAACGCTAATGTTAATGTCGGAATACGTCAGATTTGCGAGAAATCGCTAGGATTGGCTCATGGCAAGACTTATTGTGTCTATACATTTCGCCATACTTGGGCAACTGTTGCTCAAAATGAGTGTGGTGCTACCTTGTCTGATGTTGGTTTTGCGATGAACCACTCTGATAAAAATAGGGTTACACGTACTTATGTAAAGATAGACTTTTCTCCTGCCTGGGCATTAAACGAGAAGGTGATAAATAAGATATTCTTTACAGAAGATAAAACTACACGACATAATCATGATGAGAAGGATCCAAAGCAGTTTACAGATTCTCATATAAGCAACTCATTAAGGGTACTTTGTATTTTAGAGGCAAGGTTCTTGCTCAGGTTGAAGATGTTGGATATAATAATGTAAATGAAATTATTAAAGAATTGATGTCTCGGATTCCAGAAACGATACCATCTAAGACGTTGGTTCAGATTCGTATTGAAAACAAGGATAAAAACGAGAAACAGGATTATACAAGAGAGGTTAAATAAAATAGGGATGGATTTTTTCTAAAAAAGTCATCCATCTGCCGAGTGGATGACTTTTTTAGTTTTTCCTAGCAGCTCCTTCATCGGTCGCAGTCTTCCGGTTGAACCATTCAGCTTCACCGGTGAATAGGTATCTCCGATGGTTGTTGTTTTGGCGCAAATAGTGGCTATTATGCTAGGTCGTTTTGTTTTTATGCCATATAGCGGCTATTGGGTTATATCTATTTATATATATTGTTATTGTGTTATATAGCTATATACTTATATTTCTATATAGGTATTGTGTTATTTGTCTATTGCTTTATTGCTTGCTTGTAGCATGGGGGTATTACTTTCTTTATATCTATATTTTATTTTTGTTCCTTACTTCGACCTCTATTTTTTATAATAGTGGTTGCCGTCTCTCTATCATTTGGCTTTTTACGGTGCAAAGGTATGGCGGTTCTGTCAGATACCAAACACCAGGCGATGCCTTATTAGGCTAAAACTTTTTCGGAACGCCTTCCACAAATGTTGCACATTTGGGTTTTCCAAAAAACTTTCTACCGAATTGTTTGGTGTTCTGACTCTTGGAACCACCATTTCTGAATGCACGTAAAAAGGCTATATGATGACGAGATGACGGAATGATAAAAAAAATATCGGATCGAAAGGAACAAAAAGCCATAAAAGGCAATGAATCCTCAAATCCAGAATAAATTTTTATGTTGAACCATTTAAAATAGTTAGAGTATGAATGCAAATCTTTATTATGACTGCAATGGTGAATCATGGACTATCCTAGATTTTCACAGCAGTATTACTTTCTCTACTGAGAGAGGTTTGAAACAGGCGATTAATCGAAAGATTAATCGTGATTTGGAGAGCGGAAATCTGAGACGGCACTTTGGAACTGGCTCTAGAGTGAATGTGAACGTGTATTGCAAAGAGCTTGGATTTACAGAAAAGCCACTTGCAACTACCCATGTGAATGTATATTGATTTAATGAAAGGATTTAGATATGAGCAAATTCATTGAAGTGACAGCAGGAACAAAAGTATTGATTAATACCGACGAGATTGCTTGCATTGAGCCAACCGAAGATTCTAAGGACGGCAAGGAGGTTTGTGTGATTACCCTCATACACACAACAAAGCGTAGCGTTGAGGGACGCAAATTCATAACGAAAGAAAGTTATGAGGAAGTCAAGCAAATGATTATCGGGACTAAGTAGTATCATGTTTAATGTTCTAATCCGGTAGTTGAAAGGCTACTGGATAAGATTAACTAAAGGAGAAAATATGAAAAAGTATCAAGTTGAAATCATTGAAAAAATAGTTTTTCAAGTAATCGTTGAAGCCGCAAACGAGGCAGAGGCAGAGAATATGGCAAGAGACCAATACGACAAAGGTATCTTAGAAGGTAATGGAGAAAAGGAAAGTGTAACATTTGATGTTATTGATGATTAATTAATACGTCTATGAAAAAGTTAACAAAAAACCGTAAAAGGCAATGAATCCTCAAATCCAGAATAAAATTTTATGTTGAACCCTTTAAAAAAGTTAGATTATGTTTGAAATTGCTGTTAAGGTACCTGTTTGGAATATTGAGGCGGTTTGTGGCTATAAGCCAATTACCACTTTTTGGAATGATTTCTCGGTGGCAGATGCTTTTGGCACTTCAGCCGTAGCAGACACGTTCAAGCGTGCCTTTGAAGAATGGAAAGGTAACTACAAATACCTTACCGAATTAGTGATGGTGCTAAATCATAAGATTTGGCAATGGTTTGAGAAAAATGCTGCTTTGGCTGCCATGTACAATGATTTTTGGGAAATAGCAGACCAATATGCTCTTAACAATCTTAAGGGCGAGGAGTTGGATTACTTCTATAGAGTTACAGATTAAAAAGGAAACGGGGAGGCTAACCACCTCTCCATAAAACACAAACTTTTATTATGAAACTCGTAATTTTAGACTATGAAAATTCTCAGGTAAGAATTATTAATAATTGCCCAACTAATTGGAATAGTGAAAATATAGAAGACTTGGAAGACTATATGTTTGACGGAGAACACCTCAATCTTAACCCCGACATGTGCTACTATATGCATGGCAATGGAATTGAGGTTGTTAACGAAACATATACTCCTAAGAGCAAGAATATGCCTTCGAAGGTGGACTTTTCTTCAAGAAAAGAAAAACTCCACGAAGAAATGTTGCAGTGTATTAAAAAATTAATGCTTTCTGCAAGTCAGACAATTCTTGACTTGACTCAAAATGAGAATGGGGAAGATACTAGCTATTCTGCATATATTATCCGTTCTCTAGATGTATGCGAGGATGTTGAAGAAGTTGAAGTAATGCAAATCAAGTTGGAAAATGATACTTTGTGGTATATGGCTAAAGGTAAGGAAATCGTTGATGAAGATTGGCAAAATTTGTCTGATGATGTCATTTCTGGCAATCTTGATATGCTTTACGATGCGGTTTATGCCAAAATCGAGGAAGAAATGAAGAAATAATTTATATATAAAAGGAGATTGTAAAACTGCAGTCTCCTTTTTCGGACTGCTCCCTCATCGGTCGCAGCCATCCGGTTGAACCATTCAGCTTCACCGGTGCAAGAGGTATCTCCGATGGTTTTGTTTGGCGCAAATAAAGGATATTATGCTAGGTCACTTTGTTTTTATACCATATAATGGCAATGTGGTAGGTTTTTTCTTTATATCTATACCTTCGCCGTTTAAACCCTTTCCCTGCTTTCTCTTCCAGGAACAACGTAACTACTCAGCACCCCTATGGGTGCATTGAATTTAGAATTTCCGTTCTTCATAGCAGTTTCAGCAATGGAGTGCAACTTGGCAAAATCATCGGCACCGCTGTCTGTTCGGAAGCAACCGCTGACTTTCTGCTTTATCTTGATTTTCCTAACTCCCCGCTCACTGGCATTGTTCTCGTAAGGCACACTTGGATTGAGAGAAAGGTAAATAGGTAGTCTTTGACTTTAAGGATACCCCTCTTGAATTTCTCAAACTCGTTATCTAAATGCGTGAGGCTTTCACCCAAGAGGTTCTTCATCTTTGTCTTCAGTACCTTTATCTTTCTAGAGGTAATGTTGTCCTCTCTTCTGAGATTTATAGAGTGTTCTATCAGATGGATGAATCTCCGTGACCAGTTCTGGTTTGGATCCAGTTCGTTCAGATACTCTGCATTCCTAAGAAGATGAGCCAGGCAGACCTGATGGTCCTTAACATTCATCTTGAAGTAGCTCTGATGTCTGTCAGTCACAAGTGTCGAATAGGGAAGTCCCTTTGGAAACTTGGAATCTATGGCCTTCTGACCTCGCGATTCTGACTGGAACACGTATGTAAGCAGGTCGTTCTGGAATATCCAGTTCCAATGCAGATGCTTTCCTACCGTAGCACCAGTTTCATCGGCTCCTACGACAGACGCTGTTTCCAGCCTCTTGCGTATTTCCTCATATGCACAGTCTGCCTTGCCGCTATTCTCTTTGAGTATGTTCTGCACTGTACCCTCACTTATATTCTGGCCGGACAGGTCGGATATAAGTTCTGCAATCCTTTTGAACGGAATACACTGCACTACATTAAGGTATGTCACCAGTGCACGGAGGTTGTCACCATACTTGATACGACAGTTGGGAGCTTCGCAGTTGTTTACGCAACCGCATTCACAGACCTTCTCGTAATACTGTTCCTCGCAGGTCTCTACGACCACCTTGATATCAACAATTTGTGTCTTACGGATCTTCTGGCATGGTATATCAATCAAGAGCCGACCACAGCATTTACAATAGACGGGTTCGTGCTTTACAATTACGTCTGGTTCTGCTATAGTCTGCAGTGTGTGCCCCTTGTGGCCAGGCTGTCCACCGCTCGGCTTTCCGCTTGGCTTGCGAAGAGACTTTGTCCTGCGCAGCTCACGGGAAGCGATACTTTCTTGGGATGGAGGGATACTGCTGTTACTGCTGTTTTCTCGGGCTTTCCTGGTGTACTTGATGTATCGTCATCAGCTCCCTCGAGTTCCTTGATGCGCTCTTTAGCAACGGCAAGTTCTGCCTTTTGGAAGCAAGTTCTGTCTTTAGATTATGTATCTCCACGTCCTTCTGGTTAATGACACGGTTGAGGCGTCCGATCTCCTCTGTCTTCTCGGAGTCGGACTTCTCAAGTTTGCGCAGACGCTGGTTTATCTGGCGCAAAACAACATCTATGTCAGTACAGTCGCTTGCCATTTTTTTGGTGCAAAGATAAGCATTTTTCTCCACATGGCAAAATCACGATTTACATCCCTTAACGCAGACTTTTGACTTACGGGGAATGCAAAAACGCATCTCCTGGCAGATAATCTGTTGAAAGGCGATAATAGACAAAGGAGACATGTTGGAGGCATCATCGGAAAAGAACTCGTTAAATGAACTGTTTTAAACAGCCTACGTCCTCATCGACTCAATCATTAAAAAGTTTGTAATGATGAAGAAAATAAGCAAAATCAAGTTTATGCTTTATTAACGAGAAGCTTTCTATAGGGGTGCTGAGTAGTTTGCATGCTTATAGCATGGAGGTATTGCTTTTTCTTTATATCTATATTCTATTTTTGTTCCTTACTTCGACCTCTATTTTTTATAATAGTGGTTGCCGTCTCTCTATCATTTGGCTTTTTACGGTGCAAAGGTATGGCAGTTCTGTCAGATACCAAACACCAGGCGATGCCTTATTCGGCTAAAACTTTTCCGGAAAGCCTTCCACAAATGTTGCACATTTGGGTATTCCAAAAAACTTTCTACCGAATTGCTTGGTGTTCTGACTCTTGGGAACCACCATTTCTTTATGCACGTAAAAAGGCTATATGATGACGAGATGACGGAATGATAAAAAAAATATCGGATCGAAAGAAACAAAAAACCGTAAAAGGCAATAAATCCTCAAATCCAGAATAATTTTTATGTTGAACCATTTAAAATTTTAGAGTATGAATGTATTTCTCTTTTATCGTACAGATAATTGGAACTCCCATGATAGCAAGGATTTGGTATACATCGGGACAAACAAAGAGGCTAGTATCAAAAAACTAATGAAGTTGAAGAGCGAGCCTATCACAGAAGAACAGGCTGAGGACATCCGAAGAATGAACCAAAGCCAGTGCAACAACGTTGGGTATGAATGGGAAGTTGAGGTTTGGACTCCTAACCATTTGAAAGAGTAACTTTAATCTTTAAGCAGATAGGAGATTGATATTTATGGCAAAGGAAGTACATGTAATTTTAAAAGGAGACTGCTATTCTATGAATACTTATTGCAGTACCCTTAAAGAGTTTTTGGAAATGCGCAATCTTAAGAGAAGCGATGTTTCTGATTGGTGGAAAGAGTAATGGTATGATTACAATATCGGAAGAACGAATTTGCGGAGGGTGCAAGCATCATGTTTATCACTTCTCTCCAATATCACAAGATTACGATTACTATACTTGCAGACTGCATAAATGCCCTAGCAAGTGTAATCAAGGTATTAACAATTAGAATTACGATTATGAAGAAGAAAAATAAATATTGCTATGGTTGGGCAATTTGGACTAACTGGGGTAGCGGTTGGGAAAAAGAAAGTGTTTACGACAAGAGTTGTGAATCATACTCCCAAGTGAAGAAAGATGCAAAGGAATACAGAATTGCCGGAGCACAAACGAGAATTACAAACACTAGATGGCTGAACGCCAGCTAATGTATAAAGTTATTAATCAGGTGGGGAATATCCCCACCATCTTACTATTTGAATTATGAAACAGTATATTAGTTTTAGCTACAACGAGGAGTATTTACCTACTCCTCGATGTAAGAAGTTAAGAATACGTGAGGTTCAAAGTTCTACATCAGTAAATATCAGGGAATGTAGCAAGGAAGACGCACCTCTTGTTATGGTGGTAAAAAGCTATAATTGTGAAGATTGCGAAGTCAGAGTGTTTAGAGGAAAACTTTATCGCAATGTTCAATGGCGTGACATGAAAAGAATTGATGTTGACCCTTTGGAACAAAACAAAACTGTTAACCAAGTTCTCAATAGAAGTGCAAAAATTTGAGGGGTTTCAGGCTTTATAATCTATACCTGAAAACACCGAGGGGTTTGGGGGCGAGTAGCCCCCATGTATTGAGCTATGTCAAGAAATTCAATGAGCAATGCAAAAAAATAAAATGGGGAGACCGCTGTCTCCCCAGAAATAATTATATTTGCATTGCTATGTACAAACAAATTATTTCGGAGCAAAGGTACACAATAAATGTGTTACTTCAAAAGAAAATGAGTAAAAAAAGATATTGCCAAGGCAATAAATGTAGATTTATCCACCATTTATCGCGAATTAAAGCGAAATAGTGGCAGTCGTAACCATTACAACTGGGAAACAGCAGAAGCCAATGCCCGCCGCAAAAAGCGCAGAACTCCAGGCAATCGTCGCATCTCCCAGGAAGTAAGGGAAGAGGCTCTACGCCTTTTAAAAGAGAAGCAATGGTCCCCGGAACAGATATCTGGCTACCTTGCCAAGGAAGGCAAGCGCATCTCTACGGAGAGTATCTATCGCATAATCAGGAAAGACAAAAAAGAGGGAGGTTCTTTGTATAAAAATTGCCGTCACAGATTGAAACATCGTGCAAGACCTGTAGGTGGCAAACGCATTGTCATACCTAATCGTGTGAGTATCAGCGAAAGACCCAAGGAGGTTGATGGAGTGCGATTTGGTGATTTTGAGATGGATACAATCGTTGGAAAGGGTAATTGTGGAGCAATTGTTACATTGGTTGAAAAGCAAACAAATATGCTGTTTATGAGAAAGTTGAAGCACGGAAAGAATGCTAAGAAATTGGCTGAGACTGTAAAGAAGATACTTATGCCATTCAAGGGAAAAATAAAGTCCATAACAACAGACAATGGGATGGAATTTGCTGCACATGAGATAATCAGCAAATCTCTGGGTGTACCAGTGTACTTTGCTGATCCGTATTCCTCATGGCAAAAGGGTGCTATTGAGAATGCAAACGGACTCGTTAGGCAGTACATTCCTAAGTCTGCTGCGTTTTCAAACTTCAGTCAGCAGAAAATAACAAAGTTTACGGCAAAAATTAATGAGAGACCAAGAAAAAAATTGAATTTCTCAACACCAAAGGAGTGCTTTTACAAAAACATTTCGTAATTTTGCACTTGCTTGTTGAAAATAGTGGCTATTTTGCTAGATTGCTTTTGTCTTTTATACCACATAGCTGCTATATGGTAGGTTTTTACATCTATACCTTCGCCGTTTAAGCCCTTTCCCTGCTTTCTCTTCCATGAACAACGTTGGTGATCCTTCCAGGGAAGACAGGGAAACTGCACTAATGCAATGCATGCATCACCTTAGAGGAGCTTCGGGAGAGAGGTCGACCCTTCATGTGGGGCTTGCCGCCACCACACCCCTTTTTGAAGAAGAGACATATAGGAAGGTCTGCAGAATGGGCAGGGATGCTCCCTTTTCAGCGAAGATGAACCATGCTCATCTCCACCAGGGAGCCATCCTTGGCCATTCTTCTTGACACGTGCCTATGGCACTCTTCCTGCAAGTCTCTTCTTCTCTAGCCCCAATGCAAGTATGCTGGCGCATGTTGCATTGCCCAGCTGCCAAACCGAGGGTGGCTACTGGGCTGGGGAGAGAGGTCTTCTTTCCACGGCACAAAGTGCAGTGTGGAAAGAACGGAGTATTTGATGGGGGTTATCTTGCTTGATTATATCTATTTATATATATAGTTATTGCATTATATTACTATATGCTTATATATCTATATTGTTATTGCGTTGTTTATCTATTGTGTTGTTTGTTTATTGCTTTATTGCATGCTTGAAGCATGGGAGTATTGCTTTCTTTATATCTATATTCTATTTTTGTTCCTTACTTCGGCCTCTATTTTTTTATGATAGTGGTTGCCGTCTCTCTATCATTTGGCTTTTTACCGTGCAAAGGTATGGCGGTTCTGTCAGATACCAAACACCAGGCGATGCCTTATTCGGCTAAAACTTTTCCGAAAGCCTTCCACAAATGTTGCACATTTGGGTATTCCAAAAAACTTTCTACCGAATTGTTTGGTGTTCTGACTCCTAGGAACCACCATCTCTTAATGCACGTAAAAAGGCTATATGATGACGAGATAACGGAATGATAAAAAAAATATCGGATCGAAAGGAACAAAAAACCGTAAAAGGCAATGAATCCTCAAATCCAGAATAATTTATGTTGAACCATTTAAAATAGTTTGAGTATGAAACAGATAGACGAAATATTACAGAAGCAGCTTGATAAGAACATGGAGTTCTTTATGAAGTATTTTTCCTGCTCGTATCAAGAATGTTGGTGAGGATGCAGTTGCTGCTCGTAAACTTGTATGGGCATTCAAGGATGCTAGAGACAACGCATTCGAGAAAGTGGCTGAACTTGCTGCAGAACATCTTGTAAAGACGTATGGAGACAGATTAAAGAAAATGGCTTTTGTTTGTGTTCCTACAAGCAAGAGAGAAGATTATTCTACACGTTTTCGAGCATTCTGCAAGCGTGTCAGCGAGTTGTCCGGTATAGAGAATGGCTTTTCTCATGTTGTAGTTATGCAGAGCAGAAAGGCAGTACATGAACATTGTAGAGGAAAGAAGAAAGAGGAAATTAGACCTCAGATAATAGATTTCGATATACCATTCTTCAAAGATAAAGAGGTTTGCGTATTTGATGATGTGGTAACTACCGGCAAAAGTTACGCTCGATTTGCCAATCTTCTAGAGGAGAATGGAGCAAATGTAGTAGGAGGAATGTTTTTAGGTAAGACTTTTTATAAATACAAATAACGTAAGGTATGAACTATAATATGAATGAAACAATGGCTTTTACGGGGCATCGGTCGATAGCCCCATCAAAAGCCGGTCAGATAAGACAGAATGTGAGAAAGCAGATAAAAGACTTATATATCAAAGGAATAAGATTTTATCTTTGCGGGATGGCTCTAGGTTTTGATATGTTGGCTGCCGAGGAAGTATTAGCCTTAAAGGAAACACTTCCAAGCCTTAAACTCATAGCGGTGCTACCTTTCACGAATCAGAGTAACCGATGGAATCATCGAGACCAAGAACGTTACAGAAAGATTTTAGAATCGGCTGATGAAACGATAGTTTTGAGTGACGTTTATTTCTCCGGATGCTATTTGGCTCGCAATGATTACATGATTTCGCACTCTGCAGGTGTGGTTGCTTATTTCGATGGCACGCCTAAGGGTGGTACTTTTTATACTATCAGAAAGGCTAGAGGAAAAGGAAAAAACATATTGAATCTGTTTACCTAAAAAGAAGAAGGAGTATATCTGTATGAGGTATGCTCCTTTTATTATATCTAAAGCAGCACCCTAAATCTGTTGTGAAGATTTAGGGTGCTGCAGTTTTAATATCTATATGTTTTTTATTAACTGCTTAATAACTAGTAATATATTTGTTTTGTCTAGGTTTTGCAAACGTTAATTTCAAAGGTATATCAAATCGAGGCTCTTTATTATGCCTAGATTTTATACTTTTGCAGCGGTTTATAATTAATTAGAAATAATATGAAGATAAAAAATCATGTATTGGGTATGATGGCTATAGCATCTCTCCTGGTCAGACGCAATAGCCATCCGAAGTTTCAAACATCGGTAGATGTTGTAGAAGGCTGCAAGAAGGAGCTTGTTGCCTTGAAGGGAAAAATGAAAATGTCGATAGAACAACTTACAAAAGCCACCTCGTCTTGGCTGGAAACACAAGACTCGGCTTACAGCGTTTTCTCACGTGACACTTCCATTAATTTACGTAGTCCGGTGGCTTTAGCATTTTTTGTGGTCTCGGACTCTATCCGTGGAGAGTTGAAGCGATTGGCTTTTTCGCAACCTCGAAGCTTAAACGATGTGATGTATCTCAAACTCAATACCGCCACCTCCAGCGAGAAAATCGAAAAAGCCGATGCCTACAAAGAGGCTATCTCCTTTTTCGAGCGTTTGGACAAACAGGATGTTTTTCCAACCCTCAAAGAGACACTTCGTGCCTATTATTATCTTTTTAAGCAAAACCAAGCCATTTCGAACGGAGGAGCAGCTGATTGAGTTTATATCTAAGGAAGACAAATGTTTCCGCTCTCTGATGATGCATTTGAACGAGGTTTCCAATGAGCACCTTCAGCAACTTACTGACGCTACCTCAAAGGTATATGATGGTTTATATGATTCCGTCGGGAAGAAAGCGGATGATGTGAACGACCGTACCATGCTGTTCCTCACCATGCGCTTCAACCGTAGAATTATCCAGAATGCAGCAGCATGCAAAGAGGATGTTGAAAGCGGCAAGAAACTCGATAGAACACAGAGAGCCAATTACCGATGGATGCTCATTCAGCCTTTCATGGCTATAGATGATTATTCAACATCTGCTCTCACGAAAGAGCAGAAAAAGGAACTTCTCGAAATATCCAAATATATTCCTTCTCTTCTGTCTAAACTAGATTTGCAGAAGCAATCCAAAGAAGAGGAAGATAAATTTACTGAAGTTCTCTCTCAATATTTCTTGAAATCATATTTATTAACAACTTTATAGTACATACAATGAATATATTAGTAGATTACAACCAGCTTGAAAACGAAGTTTTGAAAGATTCAATCTCAGATTTCCTCTCAGAAATGAGAGAAAATCTACCAGAGGTGTTCAACTCCTTCGAGATGAAAACAGTGTTGCACGGCAATTATGCAGAGGTTTATTTCCAACTCTGTTCACAAGCCATGATAGAGGAACTGACAGATGACCTGGCAAGGAAGCTCGGATGCCATGTCCTATATGCCGTGAAGGAAGGTGAAGGCAAGGATTACAAGGTAGTCGCTTATTCTATGCCTGTAGAGAACAGGATGTATATCATCTATATCTCTTCCTGGCAGTATGGTGTAGTGGATTCCATGACCGTTCATTTCTATGACAGCATGGAAAACATGTACAGGCAGATTACCAAGGAATATACTTCTGCTCCAAAGCAGTGCTTTATCCTGGAGAAAGAGAAGTTCTCTGGGGTACTAAGAAATTTCTATTAAAAAGTCGGGTGTTATGTTTATATTATCATTAAAAAGTAATTTTGGCGTTTGTATTAACTGCCATTCCGTTTGCTTATCATGCCTGGGTTCAACCCAACCAGGACAGATCGCCTCTTCTGAGAAATCTGTCAACAGCAGTGATGGCATGTTTACCAAAGATTCGTGGAGTGGTGAAGAAAGCAAGATCATTTCTTTCGTGGTACTACGACAAGATGAA
>VOFI01004318.1_pt1 | contig 18416 bp, 25 predicted proteins | sample 5384131 | NCBI WGS metagenome assembly VOFI01 (sample SAMN12384728, study PRJNA508395) | human gut metagenome | isolation source: healthy gut H | host: Homo sapiens
TTTTGAATCTGATGGAGGTCCGCCGGTTTCTGCCCATGCACCAGTGGGAGGACTTCGCCTTTACCGACGAATTTTTGTCCGCGTACCCTCAGTTTGCCCCCATCACCGTAAAAATCCACCGGGACGGGGAATTTCTCGGCGAGCTGTAAGCAAAAGGAACCCGCATTGTTTTCACAATGCGGGTTCCTTTTCATTTGCTCATTTACTTTTGGATCAGCAGCCAGTTTTCCGTACCTTCGGCAGGCTGCTCCGTCAACTCCGGCACAAAGCCACAGGCAGCGGACGCCGCCTTGACAGCAGTCTCCAATGCAGAGGCCTCCGCCTCGGTGGTCTCCGCATAGATGCGGTCCACCAATGGTGCCAAAGCGCTGAGTTCCTGCCCGGCGTCACTGTTCGTCCCGGCGAGAACGGTCTCCGCAGGCAGCTCCAGTGAAAGGGATCACATTCTTCGGCAGTGCATCCTGCACCTCCCGGAGGAAGCCCTCGATCTGTACCTGCCGTGGAAGCAGCTCATCCGGGCGATGGAGTGGTAACTGCTTTCCGTCACCTCCGCCAGAGCCGCCGCCGTGTCCTCCGCCGTGCTCACGGTGCCGGCCGCGGCGCCAGTGGCAGCAAAGTAGATGTGTCCGGTGCTGTCTTTCAGCGTGACGGCAGCAGCGTTATAGGCGGGAGCAGACATCACAGAGGCTCCCAGCCAGGCATCTTTCCAGCCCGCCTGGGTCAGCGGCGCGGCGGAAGCAGAGAAGGCAGCCAGAGCCTTCGGCTTCTCCGGCTCCTGAATGGTAATCTCTACGTCCTCCGGAGGCACTTCCTCTTCCGCGGGGGGCGTCTCCGTCTTCCATGGCAACTCCAGGTGGAAGCTGCCGTCCCTATCGTAGACGATATACTCCTGCAGCCATAGAAAGCCCACCGCCGCCAGGATGATGAGCACCAGCAGCACTGCCAGCGCGATCTTCCCCTTGGAGGTCCTGCCCCGGTAGCTCCGGTAGCCCTTGGTGCCTCCCATGTCCGTCACCTCTTCTCCAGGAGATTGCCCCTGCCCGTCAGGGCTGGATGGCGTTGAGCTTGTTCACGCGCCGCTCATGCCGGCCACCCTCAAAGTCCGTGGAGAGGAACACCTCCACCATCCGCTCTGCCATGTTCTTGCCGGTAAAGCCTGCGCCGATGGCCATCATGTTGGCGTCGTTGTGGCGGCGGGTCATCTCCGCCTCCAGGGAGTCGGCGCAGTGGGCGCAACGGATACCCTTGATCTTGTTGGCAGCGATGGAAATGCCGATGCCGGTGGTGCAGATCACGATACCCCGATCGCACTTGCCTCAGCCACAGCACGGGCAGCGGCCTCGCCGAAGTCGGGGTAGTCGCAGCTCTCCAGTCGAGTAGCAGCCGAAATCCTTGTACTCATAGCCCAGCTTTTCCAGGGTCTTCATGATAAATTGCTTCAGCTCGTAGCCGCCGTGGTCACAGCCCAATGCGATTTTCATAGTCATCGTTCTCCTTTTCAAATAATCATTTTTTCGGATGATGGGGCAGGGTTTATTATAGCCAGTTTTCCCCTGAAAAAAAATCAATTCTTTATTACAGTGCGTGCCAGACAGGCATCTGCTTTTCAAAGGTGCAGAATCTGGTAAAGCCGCACTCTTTCAGCAAAGTCTGCCGCTCCCGGATGAAGCGGCCCACATGCTCCGGGCTGTGGGCGTCGGTGCCCAGAGTGATGAGCTCACCGCCCAGTTCCCGGTAGATCCGCAGCCACTTGGCGTCCGGTAAGGGCGTATTGCCCCGGTTGACGTTCAGCTCGATGCCTCGCCCGGTTGGGGATGATGAGGCGGAAAATTTCCCGATCTCAGCCCTCGAAGGGTCAAAGCTGGTATGAAGCCCCCGCATCTCATTGAAATACCGCAGGGGCAGAGTCAAATGGCCCAGAACCGTAAAGCCGCCCAGCTTTGCCAGCGCTAAAACCTCTTCCAGATAATCTCCCAATGCGGTCTGAGCCTCCGCCTGATCCTTGGGCGTGTAGAGATACAGATCCTCGCTTCCAGCTGCTCCGACAGCAGGTGTGCACCGAGCCGATGATGAAATCCAAACTGCGGCGCGTCCGCCAGCATGGACTTTTCCATGGGCCTGGGCCCACACTGGGCATCACCCATTTCCATGCCCAGCCGCAGATGGATGCGGTCCCCCAGCGCGGCCTGAACGTTGGCGAAATCCGCTGCCAGCCCCGACCAGTCATAGGGCGGGCGCAGTTCATTGGATCCCCAGGTCAGGGGCTCCACATGATCCGTAAAGCAGATCTCGTCCATCCCGGCATCCAGTGCGGCCTGAGCCATCACCGTCATGGGATCATGAGCATCGGGAGAAAACTGCGTATGGGTATGGTAATCTGCCAGATACATACCTTGCCTCACTTCTTAAACTTCTTGAAGAACTTCTTCCGTTCCTCGTAGTTGTTATCGCCTACGGATTCCGCGAACTTCTTCAAAGCTTCCTTCCTTGCCCTTCAACCGGAAGGTAGTGCCGGACTGGGTGCCCTCCGGCAGGTCATACTTCACCTTGCCGTCGATGGTGGGGATCTCCAGTTCCGCACCCAGAACTGCCTGCGTGAAGGTGATGGGCGCCTCACAGAGGACGGAGGTACCCTCCCGGCGGAACAGCTCGTGGGGCCGGACCGTAATGGTGATCAGCAGATCGCCGGCCGGGCCGCCGTTCTTGCCGGCGTGGCCCTGCCCCCGGATGGAGATGGTCTGGCCGTTGTCGATGCCGGCGGGAATGCTGGCCTGAATGGTCTTTTTCTTGCGCACCATACCACTGCCCCGGCAGTCCTTGCAGGGCTGGTGGATAATCCGCCCCTTGCCGCCGCACTTGGGGCAGGGGGAGGAGGTGGCGAACACGCCCATGGGCGTCTGCCGCCGCACCTGGACCGTCCCGGTGCCGTGGCAGTCCGGGCACACCTCCGGCGACGTGCCGGGGGCACAGCCGTTGCCGTGGCAGGTGTCGCAGGTCTCATACCGCTCCACGGTGACTGCCTTCTCACAGCCGAAGGCCGCCTCCTCGAAGCTGATGGCGATGGACATGCGGATGCTCTCGCCCCGCTGGGGGGCGTTGGGATTGGTGCGCCGCCCGCCGCCGAAGCCGCCGCCGAAGAAGCTGCCGAAGATGTCCCCCAGGTCGCCGAAGTCGAAGCTCCCGTCGAATCCCCCGGCGCCGAAGTTGGGGTCAACGCCCGCATGGCCGTACTGGTCGTACCGGGCCTTCTTGTCCGCGTCGGAGAGGACCTCATAGGCCTCGTTGACCTCCTTGAACTTCTCCTCCGCCGTCTTGTCCCCCGGATTCAGGTCCGGGTGATACTTCCGGGCCATTTTTTTATAGGCCTTTTTGATCTCATCCTCAGAGGCTCCCCGGGAAACCCCCAGGACCTCGTAGTAATCGCGTTTCTGTTCTGCCATAGAATCACCAACTTTTCAATTAGGAATGGGGAGTTAGGAATTAGGAATTGTGGAATCCGCTCCCGGCGGATGAATTGAAATCCGTCCGGCTCCGCCGGACACCTCAATTCCTTATTCCTGATTTCTAATTCCTAATTCATGAGAGCGTGCCGCGCAGGCGGGGGTGTCCCCCGCCCGCGCGGCCGCATGGCATCTGATCACTTCTTGTTATTCTCGTCATCGTCGACCACCTTGTAGTCGGCGTCATAATACTGGCCCTGCTGGGCGCCGGCGTCGGGGCCGGCCTGCTGCTGGGCGCCGCCCTGGGCCCCCTGGGGATTGGCCTGCTGATACAGCTTCTCGCTGACAGCGTAGAAGGCCTGAGTCAGCTCGTCGGTAGCGGTCTTGATGGCAGCGGTGTCGGTGCCCTTCAGGGCCTCCTTCAGCTTGTCGATACCAGCCTGGACCTTGCTCTTATCCTCGGCAGGGATCTTGTCGCCCATCTCATTCAGGGTCTTTTCGCTCTGATAGACCATCTGATCGGCCTGGTTGCGGGTCTCCACGTCCTCTTTCAGCTTCTTGTCCTGAGCAGCATACTGCTCCGCCTCCTTGACGGCCTTCTCAATGTCGTCCTTGCTCATGTTGGTGGACGAAGTGATGGTGATGTGCTGCTCCTTGCCGGTGCCCAGGTCCTTGGCGGACACGTTCACAATGCCGTTGGCGTCGATATCAAACGTGACTTCAATCTGAGGCACGCCGCGGCGGGCGGGAGCAATGCCGTCCAGGTTGAAGCGGCCCAGAGTCTTGTTGTACTGGGCCATCTCACGCTCGCCCTGGAGCACGTTGACCTCCACGGAGGTCTGGTTGTCGGCGGCGGTGGAGAAGATCTGGCTCTTCTTGACAGGGATGGTGGTGTTCCGCTCGATGAGCTTGGTGCTCACGCCGCCCATGGTCTCAATGCCCAGGGACAGGGGGGTGTGACATCCAGCAGCAGCAGGCCCTTCACGTCGCCGGTGAGGACGCCGCCTGCAGGGCTGCGCCCATGGCCACGCACTCGTCGGGGTTGATGCCCTTGAAGGGCTCGTTGCCGGTGAAGTTCTTCACGGCCTCCTGCACGGCGGGGATCCGGCTGGAGCCGCCCACCAGCAGGACCTTGCTCAGGTCACTGGGCTTCAGGCCCGCGTCGGACATGGCCTGGCGCACGGGGCCCATGGTGGCCTCCACCAGATGGGCGGTCAGCTCATTGAACTTGGCCCGGGTCAGGGTCAGGTCCAGGTGCTTGGGGCCGGTGGCGTCGGCGGTGATATAGGGCAGGTTGATGTTGGAGGTGGTGACGCCGGAGAGCTCGATCTTGGCCTTCTCGGCGGCCTCCTTCAGCCGCTGCATAGCCACCTTGTCGGCGGACAGGTCCACGCCGTCGGTGCGCTTGAACTCGCTGACCAGCCACTTCATGATGCACTCGTCGAAGTCATCGCCGCCCAGGCGGTTGTTACCGGCGGTGGCCAGGACCTCGATCACGCCGTCGTCGATGTCCAGGATGGACACATCGAACGTGCCGCCGCCCAGGTCGTACACCATGATCTTCTGGCTCTGTTCCTTATCCACGCCGTAGGCCAGGGCCGCGGCGGTAGGTTCGTTGATGATGCGTTTCACGTCCAGGCCGGCGATCCTGCCGGCGTCCTTGGTGGCCTGGCGCTGGGAGTCAGTGAAGTAGGCGGGAACCGTGATCCATGGCGAAGGAGACCACCAGGTGGATCAGGCCATACGCCTCGTCCCCGGCGTGGGTGGAGACCCGCTCCAAAGCGGGAACCAGCTGCTCCAAGGTGAGCCCGGTGAACGAGGTGTTCAGCAGGGTGCTCAGCAGTTGCAGCTGGGGGTCAGACAGGGGGTGGGCAGGCGGAAGAGTTTGTTCTTCACCTGCTGGCCGTCGGTCATGAGGACGGCGATGAACGCGCTTTGTTCCACCATCAACAGGTCATACCGGGCGATGGTGGCCTTGCGGTTGCCTGTGGTCAGGGAGAAGGTGGGGTACTGGGTCAGCTGGGAGATGATCTTCCCGGCCTCGGTCATCACCTGGTCCATCTCCCGGATTTTCAGGTTCAGGGCTTCGTTGATTTTTTGGGCCTCCTGCATGGTCAGCCGGTGCTCCTCCATGAGTTCATTGACGTACAGGCGGTATCCCTTGGGAGAGGGCACGCGCCCGGCGGAGGTGTGGGGCTGTTCCAGATAGCCCAGATTCTCCAGTTCCGCCATCTCGTTGCGGATGGTGGCGGAGGAGACCTTTAGGCCGGCAGAAGCCACGATGGCTTTGGAGCCCACGGGTTCTGCGGTCTGTATATAGTTTTCGACCACCGCGCGAAGAATCTGCTTCTTGCGCTCCGACAGTTCCATGGACAGGCCTCCTTTGGCCTTTTCGATCATTTTAGCACTCACTCTCCCTGAGTGCTAAAACAAATGTAGCACTTCCCCTGGGAAAAGTCAAGGGGCCCGAAAAAAAAATATCTTGACTTTTGTTTACTTTCGGACATTTCCCTAATTTTTAGCACTCCACCCCTGGCTTTTCGTGCAATCTTTGCACCTTACCAGGGAGACTGCCAGAACAGCGCGCCCCCCAATCCCGTAGGATCGGGGGGCGCGGTGCAAAGATACGATCAAGATGCGGGGGATGCGGCGCTTTAGTCCTCTGTGGCCCGCAGCCGCTCCACCAGGGAGGCCCGGGTGGCCGACCGGTACACCCCAGGGGGATCAGGCAGCCCAGCAGCAGGAAGATGGGGGCCAAGATCCCCACCGGCACCAGGGTGAGGTGGTAGGTGAAGAACCAGAGCAACGTCTCCACCGACCCCATGAGGGGGGGCCATGGCCAGCACCAGCCCGGCGCCAAAGACCACCGCGCTGAGGGCATAGAAGACCCCCCTCCCAGATCAGCATTCCCTTCAGCTGCCGCCCGGTCATACCGATGGACTGGAGGACGGCAAACTCCCGCCGGCGGGCCAGGATGCCGGTGAGGATGGCGTTGAAGAAGTTCAGCACCCCACCAGCCCCACGATGAAGCTCAGGGCCCCGCCCAGAAGGAGGAACATCCCCAGGACCCCGGAAAACTCCGCGGCAAAGGTGCCCTGGCTCTCGTAGTCCAGCTGGGGGTTTTGGTTCTCCGTGTAGTCTTGGAGGAAGGCCTCCATGGCGGCGTTGCTCCTCATCGGTGGTGTCAAAGGCGTAGGACATGACACAGTCGGTCCCTGTGTCCTGACAGAAGGTCTCGCTGTTCAGGACGAACTCGTCGCTGCCATAGTACCCGTAGTCCAAGGAGGAGGGCACCGTCACCAGGGCCACCACCGTATAGGTCACGTCCCGGTAGGTTTTGGGGACCTCCCGATAGTTCTCATCCTCCGGGGAACGGTGCCGTAGCTCTCCCCGGTGTCCGGGTCCACGTACTCCATCTCCTCCACATACCGCAGGGTGATGGTGTCCCCTAGACGGGCCCAGTGGGAGTCCATCCTGGGGTTGCCGTAGTCATCGTCGGTGTACACTGCGGCGATGGCGTGGCTCCCCGGCTCATAGAGGGCGGACAGGTCCCCCCTCCAGCACCGTCAGCTGGTCCAGGGTGAAGGCCTCCATGCCGTAGAGAGCTGGGCCGTGTCGGCCAGAAGGCCCGCCTCGTTCCGGTTCGTCAGGGACACCAGCTGGTCCAGCCACCCCTCCGGTCCGGGAAGTGGGCCCGGGCCGCCCGGAAGTAGTCCTCGGGGACGTACTCCAGTACGGTGGAGGTCCGGCCATAGACCTTGCCCCCTCGGTCACGCCCCCTGGGCCTGGACGGCGTCGATGGCCTCCTGGGGCACCGCCACGTCCGGGTTGAAGATTTCCCCGCCGGTCTGGAAGTGGCTGGCGTCGGCCAGGGTAAAAGTCGGTGCAGATCTGACGGGAGACGTACTTCTCCAGGTCAAACCCCTGGGCCACCGTCACCGTCAGGTTCAGCAGCACCACCGCCAGGGTGAGGGAGAGGACAGTGATCACCGTCTTGCCCTTGCTGCGGCCCAGGTTGGCCCAGGCCATGCCGGCCAAAGAGAAGCCCTTCCGGGACTTTCTCTCCTTCCGGCCCTTGCCGCTGCCCTCGGTGTACCGCACCGCCTCCACCGGGGAGACCTTGGCGGCCATCCGCCCCGGCCGGGCGCAGGAGAGGAACACCGTGAGCAGGGCAAAGGCCGCCGACCCCAGGAAGATCACCGGGCTCACCGACACCACGTCGGACACCCCGTCCAGCTGGGCCATCACCGCCGGGGCGAGCTGGCTGCCCACCAGCCAGCCCACCACCAGCCCAATGGGGATGCCCACGCAGCTGAGGAGGAGGGCCTGCTGCCGGAGCATGGCCTTGATCTGCCTCCCGGTGGTGCCGATGGTTTTCAGCAGGCCGTAGAAGCGGATGTCGTTGGCCACGGAGATTTGGAACACATTATAAATAATCAGGTACCCCGTCAGCAGGATGAGCACCAGCACCACCACAACGAGCAAGACGGTAATGGGGTCCATATTCTCCGTCAGCTGGGAACCGGTGTACCCCCAGTTGACCCCCGTACTGCACATAGTTGGCCCCGCTGGGGTCATCGCTCTGGAAGCCGCAGTGGGCCAGGATCTCCCCCATGTCCCCGTCGATGTGGAGGGAATTGGGGAGCATCACATCCATGGACCAGGTGCCGATGGTCCCGTTGGACCCCTGGGGGTGAACCCCACCTCCTGGAAGACCGCCTCCACCCGGCTGTTGGGCACCAGCACGTAGCTGGCGGGGTGGCGGCGTCATACTCCCACCAGCCGGAGAGGGTGAAGGTCTGGGTGGTCGCCTGCCCGTCCACGTCGAAGGTCAGGGTGAACCGGGCCCCCACCTCCGGGGTGACCCCCAAGAGTTCCAGCACCCTTGTGTCGGTGGCGGCCTGGTCGGTCCCCTCCTGGGGAGGGTGCCGGTGGTGGGGGTGGCATAGGTCCACTGGGCGTTGTTGGCGTCGCTGTAGGCCACCTCCACATGGGTCTTTTGGAAGGGTTCCTGGGTGGGCAGCCCCAGCACCCGGCGCAGGCCGTAGTCCTCCACCAGGGGGTCCTCCTTCAGGGCGTCCACCTGGTCCAGGGTGAGGCTTTTGAAGGTACCGTGGGCATAGCCCCCCCGCCTGGCGGAAGTTGGCCTCCTGGAACCCGTCGTTGATGGACAGGACGATGGTGAACAGGGAGGTGAAGAGCACCGTGGTCAGGGCGATGGCCACCACGGCGATGACGTTCCGGGTCTTGGCGGCCCCCATGGCCTGGCGGCCCAGGCGGCGGACCCGGCGCCGGTTGGATACGCGGATCATCCCTCACCCCTGGCGGCGATCCGGCCGTCCTCGATGCGGACGATCCGGTCTGCCATCTGGGCGATCTCCTCGTTGTGGGTGATCATCACGATGGTCTGGGCGAAGCGCTGGCTGGTGACCTTCAGCAGGCCCATGACGTCCTGGCTGGTTTTGGAGTCCAGGTTGCCGGTGGGCTCGTCGGCCAGGAGGATGGCGGGCTTGGCCGCCAGGGCCCGGGCGATGGCCACCCGCTGCTGCTGGCCGCCGGAGAGGTTGTTGGGCAGGCTCTGGAGTTTTTTCTCCAGGCCCAGGGTGGCGATGATCTGGTCCAGGTAGCCCTGGTCAGGCTCCTTCCCGTCCAGCTGGATGGGAAGGACGATGTTCTCATACACGTTGAGCACCGGCACCAGGTTGTAGTTTTGGAACACAAAGCCGATCTTCCGGCGGCGGAAGATGGTGAGGGCCTCGTCCTTGAGGGAAAAGATCTCCCGCCCGTCCACGGTAACGGAGCCGGAGGTGGGCCGGTCCAGCCCGCCCAGCATGTGCAGCAGGGTGGATTTGCCCGAGCCGGAGGTCCCCACCACCGCCAGGAACTCCCCCTTCTCCACGGTGAGGTCCACGCCGTCGAGCGCGCGGACCTCGGTCTCCCCCGCGCCGTAGATCTTGCGCAGGCCTTTGGTCTGTAGAATGGTCATGGCCATCCCTCCTTTTCCCTTTGAGGATAGCACAGGAATCTTTCCACATTCTTTCTCAAATCTAACAGTCTCGCAAGATTTCGGGGAGAGGGGGGCCTTGGAGTGGGGCAGGTAAGACCCCACTGTCATCGGTAGGTGGCTCCGTTTGGGACCAGCGCCCAGGGGCCCTCCAGGTGGGGCCGGGGGCCGGGAACCGCCGGAGGTACGTACCCCTGAGGGTGGGTGCCTCAGAAGCACCCTTGGGGCGCAGCGCCCCGGGGGCCCGCCTACCCGGCGGGGGTCCCCATTTCTCCCGAGAAATGGGGAGAAAGAGGGCCGGGGGCAAGCCCCTGGACCCCGGTTTTTATGGCCGCTCGTTCCCACTCGCTGGTTTTTGGGGTCGTTGTCTTTGGTACGGTCGTGGGGCTATGACTACCGGTATCCTAACACCGATTTGGAACGCATTTTTCCGGAAAAATATGCTGAAAAGCATTTTTGCGAAAGAAAGTTTCCAAATCAGGGCACGTACATGGGCTCCGTAATAGCCCAACGACCGAAACAATGCGGCACAACCGCCAAAACGAGCGAGTGCCAACGAGCGGGCCCTATAAAAACGGGGGGGCGGGGGCCATCCCCCCGCGACTCTTTGCGTCCGGGCCTTCTCTAGAGAAAGCCTGGATCCCCCCCCCGGGACCGGGCGGGAACCCACCCCGCAGGGGCTAACCTGCGATGGTCCCAACGGGACCACCTGCCAAAGGCAAAGCCAGCCAGCCCAGCGCAGCTGGGCGTGGCCCCCCTTCTACCGGGGTAAAAGAGAGAGAAGGTGCTCCCCCGCCCCCGGGGCGGAATCCACCCGCACATACCCGCCCTGGCCGGCGGCGATCTGCCGCACCAGGTACAGGCCGATGCCCACCCCCGCCTGGTCCTGGACCGCCGGGGACCGGTAGAACCGCTGGAACACCTTGGCCTGCTCCTCCTCCGCCAGACCCGGGCCGGTGTCGGTCACGTCGATGCGGCAGAAGAGCTCGTAAAGGGTGACCGAGACGGTGATCCTCCCCCGGCGGGGGGGGTGTATTTCACCCCGTTGTCCAGGAGGTTGCACACCGCCTCCCCCGTCCATTTGGGGTCAAAGCGGGCAGCGGCCCCGGTGGGCTCCAGGGTGAGGGTGAGCCCTTTCTCCGCCGCCCCGGGGGCGAATTGGGCCACCGCCTCCTCCAGCATGGGCCCCACCGGGTTGGGGGTGGGGCAGAGGGCCAACATCCCCGTCTCCAGCCGGGAGGTCTTCACCAGGGCCTCCATGAGGGTGCGGAGCTTCTCTGCCTGGGCCTCCAGGGCCTGGACGCAGACCTTGCCCTGGCCGCTGAGGTCCTCCTCCCCCAGCAGCTGGGTGTAGAGCAGAAGGTTGGCCACCGGGGTCCTGGTCTGGTGGGCAATGTCGGAGACCAAGGTCTTGACCCGATCCTTCTCCTCCTGAAGGGTCCGGGAGGCCGTGCCCACCGACTCCAGGTACTCCCCCCAGCCGGGTCTCCACCGCCGAGAGGAGGCCCTCATCCAGGGGGGCCCCTGGATGGCCGCCCCTTGGGCGGCCCGGTCCAGCATCCAGTCCAGGGCCTCCAGGGTCCGTTTCTCCCGCCGGCGGAACCACAGGCCCCCGGCCAAAGCCCCCAGGCCGGCGGCCAGGAGGCACAGCAGCACAATCATAGCCCCCATCTCACACCACCGCCCAGGTGTACCCCACACCGTACACCGTTTTAAGATATTGGGGCTTGGAGGGCGTGTCCTCCAACTTGTCCCGCAGCCGCTTCACTGTGACGGAGAGGGCGTTTTCGTCCACATACTCCGCCCCGTCCGTCCAGATCCGGTCCACCAGGGCGGCCCGGGTAAGGGTGGTTCCCCGGCTCTGGACCAGCAGGCGCAGAAGTTTCTGCTCGGTCTTGCTCAGGTCCACCAGGCGGCCGTGCTTCCGGTACTCCATCCGGCCAAAGTCAAAGGTAAAGGGCCCCACCTGGACCACCGTACTGCTCTCCCCGCTGGACCGGCGCAGCTGGGTGTTCACCCGGGCCCGCAGCACCGCCAGGGAGAAGGGCTTGGTGATGTAGTCCTCCGCCCCCCAGTTCCAGCCCGGCCACGATGTCGGTCTCCCAGTCGTTGGCGGTGAGGAGGATCACCGGCAGCCGGCCCCGGACCTCCTCCAGAAACGTCAGGCCGCTGCCGTCGGGGGAGGTTCACGTCCAGGATGGCCAGGGCAAAGGGCCCCTCCCTTCCAACGCTTGCTTACGGGCCTGGGCCAGGGGTGCGGCAGAGGGTCACCGGCCGGTCCTCAGTTTGCAGGGTCCAGGCGAACCCCCTGGCCCAAGGCCAGGTCATCTTCTACTAAGAGCAGTTTTTCCATGGGGCGCCTCCTTCCAAGGGTTTCTCCCCTGCATTGTACCACAGTTCCCTCCGCCGCAACGAACCGGGGTGGAATTTTTATGAATTCTTAAGAATCTGCCTGGAACAGGGACACAAAAACAGGGCGCGGGGACTTCCCGCGCCCTGTTTTTTGTGCTCACTACGGACCACTGCCCCACCGGGCCTCTACCGGCAGGCCCACGGGGCGGTACAGTGGCACGCCACGGTGGTGCGAAACAGAGGGTTACCTCCCAGGCTGTCTCGGTGCAAATCGGCAGAAACCTTATCCACCAGCGCCTCTAAGTTGGCGCAGGATGGCTCCCACCGCTGCACCGCCTGGTCAATCCTCAGGATCATCCTCTTCCCCGCCGTGATCACCTGGCGGGCCTCCGGCCGATCATAAGCATGGTCCCAGGCCGGACAAAACCGCCCGCTTCCAGGGATGCCAGCCGGTCCAGCGTTTCTAAGCTGGCCTGTTTGTTCACATAGATGGGGATGTCTTCCGGCGCGGGGATGGCATCCCCCGTAAACACCACCCCTCTCTCCCGTAAGGCGGAAGGTCAGGCCATCTACCGAATGTCCTGGGGACGCCACCACCTCCATGGTAAGGCCAGGTTCCAAGGCCACCCGATCCCCGTCGGCCAGCACCTGGTCCACAGGGACTCCCTCCTGGACAAGCGCGGAAAAATTGGGAATGGGCCGTGCCTGGTACTGCAGCGCCACGTCCTCTATCCAAGGGCGCTCCCCAGCGCTGGCGTACACCTTGCAGCCTGACAGGCGACGGAGCGCCCCGCCACCGCCGATGTGGTCGGGGTGGGCATGGGTCAGAAAAGAGGCCCCGCAACTCCGACACGTCCCGCCCAATCCCCTGAAGGTACTGGGCCACCATGCCCTCACAGCCAGCCACGCCGCTGTCGATCAGATAGCAAAACTTGCCGGTGATCAGGTAACAGTAGACATACCGCTTCACCGCAGGCGTCACCTGAAAGTCCACTCGAAGGGGTGGACGCCTGGTACGATCTCCATGCCTTCACCCCTGCTCCGCCGTCTGGGTGCCTGCCAGGTAGTTGATGAACTGCTGGGCCGTGCGGCCGGAGACGCCGCCGTGGCGCATCTCCCACCGGGTGGCCTCCTGGAGGAGAGTTTCCTCGGGCAGGTCCACCCCTGCCTTGGCCAGGGTGAGGGGACGATCTCCTGGAACTGGGTCGGTTGGGGATGGAGTAGTTGATCTCACCCGAACCGGGCAGGCTTCTCCTCAGGGTATCCGCGTTCTCGGTCCATGTTCCAGGTCTCCCGGATGAGGTTGCGGCGGTTGGAGGTGGCATAGAGGAGGATGTTGTCCGGCTTGGTCTCCACGCCCCCTCGATGACCGCCTTGAGGAACTTGTACTCCACCTCGTTCTCCTCGAAGGAGAGGTCATCGATGAAGACAATGAACCGGTAGTTCCGGTTCTTCACCAGGGCGATGACGGCGGACAGGTCCTGGAACTGGTGCTTGTAGATCTCGATCATCCGCAGGCCCTGGTCGTAGTACTCGTTGATGAGGGCCTTCACGCTGGAGGACTTGCCGGTGCCCGCGTCGCCGTAGAGCAGGGCGTTGTTGGCGGTGCGGCCGGCCAGGAAGGCCTCGGTGTTCTCCCGAAGCTGCTGCTTCTGGCTCTCGTAGCCCACCAGGTCGGCCAGCATCACCTTGTCGGTGTTGTAAATGGGCAGGAGGAGACCCCTTCCGGCCCGGACTTTACCCGGAAGGCCTTGTTCAGGCCGATCATCCCCACGCCGTACCGGCGGTAATGGTCGGTGACCAGGTGGAAGAAGGTCTCGTCGTCCTGGGCCGCCGCCGAGGGCATGGCTGAGGGCGCGGACCTTTTCGCTCACCGCCTTGTTGTACCGCCGCTCGTGCTTGTAGATGGCGGTGTAGTGGCAGAGGGTGGTGAAGCAGTCGATGCCCAGATCGGCCTCGATGGGGCTGAAGTCATAGTGGAACAGGGCTCGGAAGACCCCGAAGTCGCTTTTGGCGAAGTGGTTCACCGTCCCCTCAGCTGCCCCACCCGCTCGGTGATGAGGCTGAAGGAGTTCTCATTGGTCATGAGGAGGAAGGTGAGGTAGTTCTGCCACAGGTTGCCGTCAAACCCGTAGTCGGTGGCCAGGTCCAGCAGCCGCTTGACCTGGTGATAGAGCCCCCGCACCAGGGTCTGCCGGGGGTGCTGTGGCCCTGCCACTCCTGAAAAAAGCTCCCCAGGCGGCGGAGGATGCTGTCCTCCCCTAAATCACCGTAGAGGAGAAGGCGGGAGACCAGTTGGTCCATGGTTTGTATCACCCTTTCGTTGTCGGTCGGTGGGTCCGTTGGGACCAGAGGCCGGGGCCTCCGGTAGAGCGTACCCCTACAGGTGGTCGGGGCTTTTCCCGGTCTTGGGGCGCAGTGCCCCGGGGACCCCGCCGACTCCGGCGGGGTCCCCATTTCTCCCGAGAAATGGGGGAGAAAGAGGGCCGGGGCAAAGCCCCTGGACCAGCTTTTATAGCCGCTCGTTCCCACTCGCTGGGTTTGGGGTTGGTTGTCTTTGGTACGGTCGAGGGGCTATTTCCTACGGTATGCTAAGACCGATTTGGGACGCATTTTTCGGGGAAAATATGCTGGAAAGCATTTTTGCGAAAGAAAGTTTCCAAATCAGGGCGCGTACCTGGGCCTCGTAACAGCCCCACCACCGGGACAATGTGGCACAACCACCAAAACGAGCGAGTGCCACCGAGCGGGCCATTAAAAAAGGGGGTGCGGGGGCCCCCCCGCGACTCTTTGCGTCCGGGCTTTCTCTAGAGAAAGCCTGGATCCCCGCCCGGGACCGGGCGGGAAACCACGTTGCAGGTCTGGACCTGCGGCGGTCCTGACGGGACCACCCGCCAGGTCAGCCCAACCCTCTGGCGTTGGCGGCCTGTCAGTCCACCTGGACCCGCCAGCCGTACTTGTCTTCCAAGCTGCCCAGCTGGATGCCGGTGACGGTGTCATAGAGCTTCTGGCTCAGGGGGCCGATCTTGTTGTCCCCGATGACCATCACGTCGTCCTTATAGCGCAGCTTACCCACGGGGAGATAACGGCAGCGGTACCGGTGCCGAATGCCTCTTCCAGCTTGCCCTCCTTCTGCGCCTGAAGGAGTTCCTCCACGGAGATCCGCCGTTCCTCGGTGGGCAGGCCCCAGTCCCGGCAGAGGTGGAGCACGGAGTCCCGGGTGATGCCGGGGAGGATGGAGCCGTTGAGCATGGGGGTGACCACCTTGCCGTCGATCTTGAAGAAGATGTTCATGGCCCCCACTTCCTCGATGTACTTCCGCTCCACGCCGTCCAGCCACAGCACCTGGGAATAGCCGTCGTTGTGGGCCTTCACCTGGCCGGCCAGGGAGGCGGCGTAGTTGCCGCCGGTCTTGGCAAAGCCCATGCCGCCCCGAACAGCCCGGACATAATCGTCCTCGATCCAAATGCCCACAGGCTCCAGCCCGCTCTCACAGTAGGCCCCGGAGGGGGGAGAGGATGATATAGAACTGGAAGGTCTCGGACACATCCACGCCCAGGAAAGGCTCGGTGGCGATGATGAAGGGGCGGATATACAGGGAGGTGCCCGGCTCGGTGGGGATCCAATCCTGGTCCACGGAGACGATGGCCTTCACCGCCTGGACATAGTCCTCCTCGGGCACCCGGGGGATGCACAGGCGGTCGTTGGTGTTGTTGGTCCGCTTGGCGTTCATGTCCGGGCGGAAGAGGTAGTTCTTCCCGTCGGCGCCCTTATAGGCCTTTAGGCCCTCAAACATCTCCTGGCCATAGTGGAACACCATGGCGGCGGGGGACAGGGTGATGTCCTGGAAGGGGACAATGCGGGGTCGTGCCATCCCTTGCCCCGGGTGTAGTCCATGACGAACATGTGGTCGGTAAAGATTTTCCCAAAGCCCAGCTTACCGGTGGGCTTGGCCTTGGGGGCGGTGGTTCTGGTGATCTTGATGTCTAACATGTGTGGTTCTTCCCTTCTCTGTGTCAAATTCCGAAGTACCCGGCAACCCCCGGGTACGATGGGTCTATCCTATTCCCCTCGGGGGGATTGTCAAGAGCCGGCGGCCTAGGCCACGCCCGGCAAGGCCGGGCGGGCCGTTCCTGCCGTCGACAGGTGGCCCCTTCTGGGCCAGTGCTCTGGGGGCCTCCCCGTGGGAACCTCCGGTACTACGTACCCTACGGGTGGTCGGGGGCTTTTCCCGGCCTCGGGGCGCAGCGCCCCGGTGCCCGCCTGCCCGGCGGGGGTCCCCATTTCTCCCGAGAAATGGGGAGAAAGGGGCCGGGGGCAAGCCCCCTGGACCCCCGGGGTTTATAGCCGCTCGTTCCCACTCGCTGATTTTTGGGATCGTTGTCTCTGATGTGGTAGTGGGGCTATTACCTTCGATATGCTAAGACCGATTTGGGACGCATTTTCCAGAAAAACATGCTAAAAAAGAAAAAAAGAATTTTTGCGAAAGAAAGTTCCCAAATCAGGGCACGTACATGGGCCCCGAAATAGACGCACAACCGTCCCACTGCGCCACCCAACCCCAAAACGAGCGAGTGCCAACGAGCGGGCCATGTGGCCGGGGGGGGGCGGGGGGTATCCCCCGCGACTCTTTGCGTCCGGGCTTTCTCTAGAGAAAGCCTGGATCCCCGCCCGGGACCGGGCGGGAACCCACCCCGCAGGTGCTAACCTGCGTCGGTTCCAGAAGGGACCACCTGCCGACCCAGCAGGCCCCCCTTAAAGGGCCATTAAAAGTCCAGAATAGCCCCTTTGTCCGCCGAGGTCACCATCTTGGCATACCGGGCCAGATACCCGGTCTTGACTTTGGGCTCGGGCACACCCAAGCGGCCTTCCGGCGCTGGAGTTCCTCCTCCGGGACCTCCAGGCGGATGGAGCAGTTGGGGATGTCGATGGAGATGAGATCCCCCCTCCACCAGGGCGATGGGGCCGCCGGCAGCGGCCTCAGGGCTCACGTGGCCGATGGAAGCCCCCGGGTGGCCCCGGAGAACCGGCCGTCGGTGATGAGGGCCACCGACTCTCCCAGCCCCATACCGCAGATGGCGGAGGTGGGGTTGAGCATCTCCCGCATACCGGGGCCGCCCTTGGGCCCCTCATAGCGGATGACTACCACGTCTCCGGGGTGGATCTTCTTGGCATAGATGTCGGCGATGGCCTCCTCCTCGGAGTTGTACACCCGGGCGGGGCCCTGGTGGACCATCATCTCCGGGGCCACGGCGGACTGCTTCACCACGCAGCCGTCAGGGGCCAGGTTGCCCTTGAGCACGGCGATGCCGCCGCTCTGGGAATAGGGGGGTCTCCAGGGGCCGGATGATCTCGGGGTCCCGGTTGACCACCCCTCCAGGTTCTCGGCGATGGTCTTGCCGGTGCAGGTCATCAGGGAGGTGTCCAGCAGGTCCTTCTTCGTCAGCTCCTTCATCACCGCCAGCACGCCGCCCGCGCGGTCGAGGTCCTCGATGAAGGTGTCCCCCGCCGGGGCCAGGTGGCAGAGGTTGGGGGTCTGGGCGGAGATGGCGTTGGCCCGGTCCAGGTCGATCTCCACCCCGGCCTCGTGGGCGATGGCGGGGAGGTGGAGCATGGTGTTGGTGGAGCAGCCCAGGGCCATGTCCACCGTCTCGGCGTTGTGGAAGGCGGCGGGCGTCATGATGTCCCGGGGACGGATGTCCTTTTCAATCAGCTCCATGATCTGCATCCCGGCGTGCTTGGCCAGCCGCCGCCGGGCGGACAGGGGGCGGGGATGGTGCCGTTGCCGGGCAGCGCCATGCCGATGGCCTCGGTGAGGCAGTTCATGGAGTTGGCGGTGTACATCCCCGAGCAGGAGCCGCACGACGGGCAGGCGTTCTCCTCGTACTCCCGGACGCCGGCCTCGTCCAGGGTGCCGGCGTGGTAGGCCCCCACCGCCTCGAACATGTGGCTGAGGCAGGTGCGGCGGCCGTCCTGGAGCCGCCCGGCCAGCATGGGCCCGCCGGAGCAGAAGATGGGGGGGATGTTCAGCCGGGCGGCGGCCATCAGCAGGCCGGGGACGTTCTTGTCGCAGTTGGGGACCATCACCAGCCCGTCAAACTGGTGGGCGGTGGCCATGGCCTCGGTGGAGTCGGCGATGAGGTCCCGGGTGACCAGGGGGAGTACTTCATGCCGATGTGGCCCATGGCGATGCCGTCACACACGGCGATGGCGGGGAAGACCACCGGGGTGCCCCCGGCGGCTCCGGACGCCGGCCTTCACGGCCTCCACGATCTTGTCCAGGTCCATGTGGCCGGGCACAATCTCATTCCAAGAGCTGACGATGCCCACCAGGGGGCGGTTGAGCTCCTCCTCGGTATACCCCAGGGCGTACAGCAGGGAGCGGTTGGGGGCCCGCTCCACCCCTTTCTTGATTTGATCGGAACGCATGGGATGTCCTCCTTGCAAAAAATCGTTTCAAGTTGTCATACAACTCTTGCATTGTCTGACTTTATAGTATAGGATAGAGACAGCCCTGTCAAGGGGGAATCGCCCCCTTTCTGAAAAAAAAGGAGGTCTGTATGGAGAAAAAAAGTCTGTCCCAGCAAACGGCGGAGCGGCTGTACACCATGATCGCCGTG
>VOFI01002141.1_pt1 | contig 18412 bp, 28 predicted proteins | sample 5384131 | NCBI WGS metagenome assembly VOFI01 (sample SAMN12384728, study PRJNA508395) | human gut metagenome | isolation source: healthy gut H | host: Homo sapiens
ACTGCAGCCACATTGAGCTCACCATCGAGCCCGGCGACATCATCTGCGTCAAGCGATAACGGCCGGCGGCCTCCCCGTGGACATCCAGCCGCAGACCGGCCATGGGTGGGTCCTTTCGAGGCGAAGACGGTGGGCGAAGTAATGCGGTCCGGATGGACGTTCGGTTTGATTAGAGGAACATCATGAACAGCTTGGCCATGACAAAGCTGATGAGTCCGCAGGCGGGGAAGGTGAAGAACCAGGTGAACATCATGTCCTTGACGACGCCGAAGTTGATGGCCGAGAGGCGCTTGACGGCACCGACGCCCATGATGGCGCAGGTTTTGATGTGGGTGGAGGATAACGGGGATGCCGGTAAGGGTGGCAAGCAGCAGGTTTCCCGCGGCGCCCGCGAGGTCGGCAGAGAAGCCCTGGTACTTTCGAGCTTGACCATGCTCTGGCCGACAGACTCTGATGATGCGCTCACCGCCCACGCTGGTACCGATACCCATAGTGGCCGAGCACAGCAGCATGATCCAGATGGGGATGCCGGCATCGCCGACGCTAGTCTGTCCGTTTGCGAAGGCCACACCTAAAAAGAGCACGCCGATGAACTTCTGTCCATCCTGCGCGCCGTGCATAAAGCTCATGGCCGCAGCGCTCGCGATCTGAGCGTATTTAAAGAAGACATTGGCACGTCGCCTGTTGGCGGCGGCGAAAAGAATCGAGACGAGTTTGCACAGGACCCAGCCCATGACAAAGCCCAGGCCGATGGAGAGCGCCAGGCCGTAGATGACCTTCATCCACTCGTGGACGTTGACGCTGCTCGCACCGCCGAGGGCGATGGCGGCACCGGTCAGGCCGGCGATAAGGCTGTGGCTTTGCGAGGTGGGAATGCCAAAACGCGACGCTGTGGCGCCGTAGACGACGATGGAGAACAGCGCCGCGCAGAGGCACGCGAGCGCCATGGTGCTGTTTCCGCCAAAGTCGACGATATGTGAGATGGTGTTGGCGACGCTCGCGTTAAAGTGCGTCATGATGAGCACGCCGAGGAAGTTGAATGCGGCGCTCATGAGAATGGCGGCGCGGGCGGGCATGCAACGCGTAGTGACGCAGGTCGCGATGGCGTTGGGCGCGTCGGTCCATCCATTGACGAAGATGGCGCCCAACGCGAGGATCACGGTGACGGCAAGGACTGGGTTCGACACAATTTGGCCGAGGAAGGTTGAGAACGTTACGTCCATATATGGGCTTTCTCGAAGTTTGCAGACACGTTACAAAAACATGATAAATCGTATCACCTCCTGTGGGTTTCTTTACCGAGTTCTGATGGGAGAAGTGAATTTTTTGGCACTAAAATTGAATATTAGCCCTGTTGACCGCGGGTGTTCTTTTTGCTAACACGCCATGCGGACACGTGCGATTGCTACGACACTCCAAAACCACAGTCTGTTCGTCTTTACAACATGCAAACATGCGTTCGATAATAGGGAGACATGGAATATCGACAGACAGATGGCAAAAACTCGGCGCGTGCACAAGCAGTATGTGGACGTCGTGGCTCGCATCCTCGCGGGCGGACAGGTCGTGCCGGTCACCGTCTGCTGGGTCGACGGTCGTTGCTTTACGATTGACGAGATTGTCTCGACCGCTGGGTTTGGCCTGACGGTCCACGGCATTCGTACGGCAACCTATAAGGTGCGTTTTGGCGGGCACGCGACCGAGTTGTATCTGGAGTGACCAGACGCGCGAACGACCAGATGGCTGCAGGCCCATCTGATACGTTGTGGGTCTGGGCCTTTGATCGTACGCTCGAGGGCGAGCGCCGTGGGTAAGGACATATGGCATTCGGGTACAATGACAGGAATCTTGTCACCTACGGCGCTGTTATTCGCGGCGCTTTTGAAAGGACGAAACTATGAACGATATCCAGGGCTATCAGAACGGCCCCATCGAGAGCAGCGCAAGCCGCGCCAAGGAGATGTCGCCGCGCGCGTACAACCTTGTCATGTCTGCCCTGATCTTCTTGCTTTTGCGCCATGGGCGCCGGCGCCTACTTTACGAGCACCATGTCGTTTGCGCGCATGATGATGAGCGGCGCCGCCTGCCGCTGGTCTTTGGCTCGTTTATTTTTGACCATCGTCGGCATGGTCATGATGTCGGCCGCCGCCAGCAAGCAGTCCGTGGGCCTGTCCCTTGTGGGCTACGTAATCTTTGCGAGTACCTTTGGCCTGACCGCGTCGTTTGGCCTTGCCAACTACGACTTGCCCACCATCAACACTGCCTTTATCGCCACGGCCGCCATCACCTTTGTCTTTGGCGCCTTGGGCGTGACGTTCCCCAAGTTTTTCCAGCGCGTATATGGCATTGGTTTTGGCATTCTGCTCGCCACTATTCTGGTTGAGATCGTGCTGATGTTCATGGGCGTCTCGCAGACCATCACCGACCTGATCGTGATCGTGGTGTTCGCCGGCTTTATTGGTTACGACACCTATGTTGCCACGACGGTGCCGCCTACGCTGCCCAACGCCGTGCTCATGGCGTCCAATCTGTTCGTGGACATTATCAACGTGTTCCTGCGCATCCTGAACATCCTTGGCCGTCGCGACTAGTGGCGAATTGCGGCGGTGCTTGCCGTGCGTGTAAATCGATGCGAAAGGCGGTCCTTCGGGGCCGTCTTTTGTACACGGCGGGGTATCATGGATGGAAAAGCCGATAGCGGCAGCGACAGGAAAGGTGACCACTTATGGCAGACGTCGACAACAGGAACCGTAACCGCAGGTCCAATCGAACGGGTCAGCCCAATCCCAAGCGCGAGGCCCGTGCCAAGGCCGCCGAGCGCCATATGGCGGCTGTGTCCGAAGCGTGCGCCAAGGATATCGAGCGCTCGCTTGTCGGCGTGCGCGAGTTCGATGGTATGCCTGCCGGATTTGTCGCGGCGATGAAGGCCAAGGTTCCCGGCCGACGCTGTCGAGGAACAGGTTGCCGAGGAGTCTGAGGTCGCCGAGGTCGAGACCGAGGTTGGTGGCCGAGCCTGCACCCGCAGAGGAGGCCGCGGAGATCGAGTCCGCGCCTGCTGCCGAAAAGCCCGCTCCGGTCCCTGCCTCACCGTGTGCTCGATGCCTCCGCCACGCAGGCCATTCTGGATAACGGTCGTGGCTATGCGCAGTTCTGCGACATGGCCGTGCTCGCCTTTGCCTCGTTCACCAACCCGGGCGGTGGCTACATCCAGGGCTATCTGGGCCAGGAGGCTACACTCTGTGCCGATTCGTACCTGTACAACGTGCTCGATAGCAGCGCAAATGGCTACGGCGAGAACCGTCGCCGCAACATCAACTGCGAGCTCTATCGCAACCGTGCGCTGGTGGTGCCTGCGGTGCGCTTCGACCGCAACCACGTGCATGCATACGCCGACGTGATCGTGGCCGCCGCGCCCAACGTTAAGCGCGCCCGCCAGGAGTATCGTGTGGGTGACGATGCCCTGCTGGACGCCCTGCGCGATCGCATCCGCTTTGTGCTTGCCATCTGCGACGAGCTGGGTCGCGAGAAGCTCGTGCTGGGCGCTTGGGGCTGAGACAACAACGGCTTTGACGCCGAGGAGGCCGTGGCCGAGCTCTTCCGTAAGGAGCTCGCGTCGGGCGACTTTAAGGTCAAGCAGGTCTTCTTTGCCGTGCCCTCTACGCGCTGGGACGAGGATTTTGCCAAGTTCGAGCACGTGCTGGCAAACTTCCCCGAAGCGCAACGAGGAGTCCTATGCTCAAGGTTGCCGCTCGCGCTGCGGCAGCTCGCGCCGCCGAGCAGGCCAGGCTGCCGCCGAGGACGATGAGGACGATGATGATTGGCGCAAGTACCTGTAACCGGTACGTGTTGACAGATAGGTCGAGCCGGCGGGAGAGGCTGCTCCCGCCGGCTTTTTACTAAAAGGAAGGGCTTACGATGAAAAACGTTCTATGCTTTGGCGACAGCAATACCTATGGCTATGATCCGGCGGGTATGCGCGACGGCACCGCGGTGCGCTATGCGCACGATGTGCGCTGGTGCGGTGTGGTCCAGCGCGACTTTGGGCGAGGGCTGGCATGTAATTGAAGAAGGCCTCAACGGCCGCACGACGGTACGCGACGACATGTGCCATCTGGACACCAATCTTAACGGCATTCGCGCGCTTCCGATGATGCTCGAGGCCCATAAGCCGCTGGATGCGATTGTGATCATGCTGGGCACCAACGACTGCAAGACGGTCTTTAGCGTGGGGGCTGCCGATATCGCTGACGGTGCCATGGCGCTGATCCGCGCTGTCCATGCGTTTCCCTGGACCGAAGCCGCGCCCTGTCCGCGCATTCTGCTGATGGCGCCTATCAAGATTAAGCCGCAGATCGCCGACGTATATATGACCGACTTTGACGAGCACTCCGTCGAGGCCTCGGAGCATTTTGCCGAATACTATGCGTATGTTGCCGAACAGTTTGGCTGCGACTTTTTGAATGCCGCCGATTTTGCCGAGCCGGGCGATATCGATTATCTGCACATGATGCCCGAAAGCCACGAGCTTGGGCCACGCCGTGGCAGCCAAGCTCCAAGAGATCTTTCGGTGAGTAGCGCAATCCAAAGCAGTACAGAAGTTCCCCTTGCGGCGGCTTGTTTCGTTGGTTTGTCTTGATCTGTAACAGTTGTAAAGGCCGAAAACGGACTAGATGTTACAGATTGAGATTATTAAGGTCGAGATTGAGATTATTAAGGTCGATATCGGTCGTTTGTCTCGATTTGTAAACATCTAGGTCGATTTTGCCGAGTTGCTGTTACAGATTGAGATTTTCTTTCAGCGGAATTTGAATGTCTCAATCTGTAAAGGTGGGCCGAAAAATGGACTCTAACTGTTACAGATCGAGATGTTTGTGGGAACCACCGCAAAGGTGCCTGTCCCCTTTGCGGTGGTTTTGGACTGCGAATCTTAATACTGTCACATGTGGTTGACGGGGCCGGAGCCTTTGCCCATGTCAAAGCCGGCGGCCAGAGCGCCCGTCAGGTAGGCCTTGCCGGCGTTGACGGCATCGGCAAGATCCATGACCCTGGGCCAGCGCGCAGGCAATGGCGGACGAGAGCGTGCAGCCGGTGCCGTGTGTGTTATTGGTATCGATACGCTTGTGGCGGAACCACGTGGTGAGTGGATCTCCCAGATGGTTGCCCTCGTCATCGAGCGGTGCGGGCTCTGCTAGCACATCGTTGGCCTCGTTGACAAAATGCCCGCCCTTAACGAGAGACGCGCACCCAAAGCGGCGGGTGAGGAGCATAGCAGCATTTTGCTGCGTGCGCTCGGAGTCGACCTCGTAATCGAGCAGCGCCATGGCCTCGGGAATATTGGGCGTGATGACGGTCGCCAGTGGGAACAGGCGGCGTGTAAGCGCTTCGGCGGCGTCCTCTGCGATCAGGCGAGCGCCCGAGGTGGCGACCATGACGGGGTCGACGACGATATTTTGTGCGTCCAGGCGCCCAGGCGGTCGGCGATAACCTCGATAATCTCGGCAGAGGAAACCATGCCGATCTTGACGGCGCTGGGTCGGATATCGTCAAAAACGGCATCGATTTGCGCGGCGACAATATCCGGGGAGATGTTCTGTACGGCGGTGACGCCCAGGGTGTTCTGTGCGGTGATAGCGGTGATGGCCGTCTCGGCATACAGGCGGTGCGCCGTGATGGTCTTGATGTCGGCCTGAATGCCGGCGCCACCGCTGGAATCGGATCCTGCGATGGACAGAACGGCGGGTACCTTACTGCGATCCATGTTCGCTCCCTTGTTCGGTCGGAATCAAATGGGTCTTAAGCCTGCATAAAGATGCCCGCCGGCTGTATGCCGATCCCGGGCGGGCGGTGCAATCTTTACGTAAATGTAAGAAAATGTTCACGCGTCAACAATTGGCGGGCGCCGACTCGATGTTAAAAGGCGATTGCGGCGAAGAGACTAGTCCTCCATACCGAGGTCGATCGTCGTGCCCTCAAACACTTTGTTGACGGTGCGGACGGCGCACATCTTGCCACACATGGTGCAAGTGCCCTCGGTGGCGGCGGGGGACTCCTCGTAGCGTTTCTTGCCCGTAACCGGGTCGAGAGCGCACTCCCACATGGCGTCCCAGTCGAGCTTTGCGGCGTGCTGGCCCATCTTGTCGTCCATGTCGCGGGCGTGCGGCACCTTTTGGCGATATCGGCGGCGTGCGCGGCAATCTTGGTGGCCATGAGGCCGTCGAGCACGTCCTGGGGCGTCGGGCAGACACAGGTGCTCGGCGGGTGTTACGTAGCACAGGAAGTCGGCACCGGAGCTCGCGGAGATGGCGCCACCGATGGCGGCGGTGATGTGGTCGTAGCCCACGCCGATATCGGTCACCAGCGGCCCGAGTACGTAGAACGGGGCATTGTGGCACAGGCGCTTCTGCAGCTTCATGTTGGCGGCGATCTCGTCGAGCGCCATGTGGCCCCGGACCCTCGACCATGACCATGGACGCCGGCGGCCCATGCGCGCTTGCACAGCTTGCCCAGCTCGATCATCTCGGCGGTCTCGGTGGCATCGTTGGAGTCGTACAGGCAGCCCGGGCGGCAGGAATCGCCGAGCGAGATGGTCACGTCGTACTCGTGGCAGATTTCGAGCACCTCGTCGTAGAACTCGTAGAAGGGGTTCTCGTTACCGGTGACTTCCATCCAGCCAAACAGCAGCGAGCCGCCGCGGCTGACGATGTTCATGAGGCGGCCGGTCTCCTTAAAGGTCTTGGTGACCGACTTGTTGATGCCGCAGTGGATGGTCATAAAGTCCACGCCGTCTTCGGCATGCGCGCGCACGACTTCGAACAGGTCGTCCTTGGTGAGCTTGACCAGCGGCTTTTTCCATGTAGCCGATGGCGTCGTACATGGGGACGGTGCCCACCATGAGCGGGGTCTCGTCGATGAGCTGCTGGCGGAACTGGCGCGTCTTGCCCGGAGTTGGAGAGGTCCATGATGGCGTCGGCGCCAAAGTCCTCAGCGATCTTGACCTTCTTCCATTCCTCGGCGGCATCGGCCTTGTCGCCCGAGATACCAAGTTCACGTTGACCTTGGTGGACAGGCCCTCGCCGACACCAAAGGCACGCATGCCCTTTTTGATATGCACGATGTTGGCGGGAATGGCGATGCGGCCGTCTGCTACGCGCTCACGGATGTACTCGGGGTCACGATGCTCGCGCTCGGCGACTTCCTTCATCTGCGGCGTGATCTGCCCGGCGCGGGCGAAGTCGATTTGCGTGACGAGCTTGGGCTCGGTCTGTGTGCTCATTGGCACGGCTCCCTTCGTTGGCATTACCCATATCAGGTTTGCGGGTCAGGGCGGGCGCGCCCAGTCTCAGCCTGCCGTCTTGTCCTGCAAGCTCCCCGTTTATGTGGTGGGCTCAAGTATAGCTCGAATGGGTATGATTGACGCGATCAGCATACCCGCAGGGGAGGCGAACATGGAAGACAAGCATCTATATCGAGAGACGCAATGGGATGTATCGGCCGAGGAAAGCCGTGCGCACCATGGCCTTGTCGCGATTGGTTTTGCGGTGCTTGCCGTGTTGGTGATTGCCTTTTGTATCTGGATGTTTGGCGGGCGTGGGGGAACTGCACTGGACGTTTGAGGCGGACGATAGCCTGCCGATCATGACGGTGAGGAGTACTGGCGGTAATGCCAATACGCTCGCCGTTCCGGGCGACTATTGGTATCCGCGCGACGAGTTTGTGCAGCTGCAGTTGAGCGGCGGGTCTATTCCGGGCGAAGAAATCGAACGCGTGACGTTTGATGAGGCACTCAAAACACTCATGGTGAAGCTCAAAGATCAGGGCGATGTGCCCACGACCATGGATATCGCTCTGACGGAGTGGCGCACTGGCCCCCGTCGGGCGTCAAGGTGTCCGAGGTGGAGCATGTCAAAATTACCTATCAGGACGGCTCGACAAATGAAATTGCCAAAAGCCGACGGCTTGGCGGAATAGACGCCGTGCCTAGGCAGCGCATTCAAAAGTAGCGGTGGTCCTATAAGGCCTGTTCGTTCAGGAAGACCAAAGTGTTTTTATTTGAAAGCTCGGGAGAGTGACGATAACCAACGTCGAACGCGGTGAGCCCGCTTACATCCTCGAGCTTGTTTTCTGCCATCCACCGTACCATGGAGCCGCGTGCCTTTTGCTGGCGGTCGAGCGCTGGATGGGCTTGCCGTTGCGGATGCCTTCGCCAAAGAGACATGTGACGACCGCGGCATCGGTGGTGAGGGCGGGGCAGAACGGCTTTGGCGTATTCCTGCGCTGGCGAGGTTGACGATCGTAGCGTTGGAGCCCGCCGGGGCGATAACCCGCGCGAGCTTGTCGCTCCAAAACGCGTAGAGGTCTCGGGCATCGTCAACGGCGAGCTTCGCGCCCATCTCCAGCCGATACGGTTCGACGGCATGGAAGGGACGAACGCACCCGTAGAGGCCGGAGAGGATCCACAGATGGTCTTGCAGCCACCTGCGCCGATGCGACCGAGCTCACAGGTCTGGAAGTCCACGCCGGCCTCGTCCATGATGTCGCGGACGAGGGCCACGTACTCGGCATCGGCGTCGTTGGAACCGCCCTTGCCGCGGCTGCCCGTGTACTTGTTAAAGCACAGGCCACGACCCATAAAGGCGGCGTTCTTCTTCTCGAAGCGGTCGGCGTAGAGGTGGTCGAAACCGGCGGAGACATCGGAGCTGAGCATGCGGGAGTTGGCGAGCGCGCGGCGAAGCGCCAGGGGAGTCCTCGCCGGCCAGCGTCATGATCTCGGCGACGGTGTTCTCGAAGAAGCGGCTCGTCATACCGGTGGCGCCCACGGAGCCGATCTCCTCCTTGTCCACGAGCAGGGTCACGCTCGTGGTCTCGACCTGGGGTACATCGAGCTGGGCGGCGAGCGAGGTGTAGGCGCACACGCGGTCGTCGTGGCCATAGCCCAGAATCATGGAGCGGTCGAGGCCCATGTCGCGGGCCGGACCGGCGGGCACGACCTCGATCTCGGCGGAGAGGAAGTCCTCCTCCTCGACGCCGTACTGCTCCTTGAGGATGTCCAGGAACATCTGCTTGACGGGCTCCTTGGCCTCTTCGTCCCCATCGATCACCACGGGGCGGCCGCCCACGATCACGTCGAGGATCTCTGCTCGACCGCCTTGCCGGCGGGCTTGGACATCTGGTCGCTCGAGAGGTGGATCAGCAGATCGGAGATGCAGAACACCGGGTCGTCGGCGTTGTCGCCCACGGCGATGTCGACGGTGGTGCCGTCCTTTTTGCAGATGATGACGCCGTGAAGCGCCAGCGGGTGGCGAGCCCAGTGGTAGGCCTTCACGCCGTCCCGTAGTAATGCGTGTCGGACGCACAGGCGCTCGGTCTTATTCTCGCTCAAAAACTGCTTATAGCCGCGGCAAAGCTCCTCGAGTTCCCGACTTGCTGTGGCGTGTACTTTTCCATGCGCAGGGACGCTCCATGACGCAGGCTCCTTTCGGATCGATCGTGCTGGTTGATGTACCGTGAGCCATCGTATCACGCGCGGGCCCGCGGCGGCAGGAAGCCTGATGTGCGGTGGCCGCGGGGCGGGGAGCGTGTAAGCTGGTGTGTGAGCAAACCGTGCCCAGCCCAAAGCGAGGTATTCAATATGTCTGACAAGCGCCGCACCTTTGCCGTTATCGACGGCAACTCACTCATGCATCGCGCCTTCCACGCCGTGCCGCCGACCATGAACGCGCCGGACGGTCGCCCCACCAACGCGATCTTCGGCTTTCTGAACATGTTTCTCAAGATGATCGATGCCTTTAACCCCGACGGTGTGGTCGTGGCGTTTGACAAGGGCAAACCGCGCGTGCGCATGGAGATGCTGCCGCAGTATAAGGCGCAACGCCCGCCCATGGACCCCGATCTGCATGCGCAGTTTCCGATGATCAAGGAGCTGCTCGGCGCGCTCAACGTGCCGATTCTGCAGTCCGAGGGCTGGGAAGGCGACGATATCCTGGGAACCATGGCGCGCCTGGGCGAGCAGGCCGGCTGTGACATGCTGCTGGTGACCGGTGATCGCGATATGTATCAGCTCGTGACCGAGCACGTCAACGTGGTCTCGACCCGCAAGGGCCTCTCTGACGTGGCGATTATGACGCCCGAGAGCGTGGACGATCTATATCACGGCATCACGCCGGCGCTCGTGCCCGATTTTTACGGTCTAAAGGGCGATACGTCGGACAACATTCCCGGCGTACCGGGCATCGGCCCCAAAAAGGCGAGTGCGCTCATCGCACAGTACGGCAGCTTGGACGAAGTCATCGCGCATGCCGACGAGGTCAAGGGCAAGATGGGCGAGAACCTGCGTGCACACATCGACGACGCACTACTGAGCCGCAAGGTCGCAACCATTCGCACCGATGCGCCCGTCGAGCTCGACTTTGAGGAAACGTCCTTCCCGGCGTTTTCTGCCGACGAAGTGTCCGCGGCGCTGGGCACACTTGGTATCACCGCCATGCAGAACCGTTTCTTGGCGCTGATCGGCGGCGAGGGCGGGGCTGCTGCTGCCTCCAGTGTGTTTGAGATACCTGCTATGGTTCGCGCAGCCGCCGGCGATGCCGACGCGCTTGGTGCCGTTGCGGCTGAGGTCTCCCACGCGATTGATGCCGGCGAGTGGGTCGCCGCCGTGGTGGACGACGACAAGGAAGAGGGCGCGCTCTTTGGACTGACGCGCACGCTGTGGTTGGCGACGTCCAAGGGCCTGTTCGCGCTCGAGGAGGGCGACGGCGCGTCCACTGCCGTAGTCGATGGCTTCGACTTCGCTCACGGTGTGATTGCCGGCGTGCTCGCGCGTCTGTTTATGGAGGGTCGCGTGGCGAGCCCGGATATGAAGGCGCTGTTGCACGAGCTTTCGCCCATCGATTCTTCTGAGCCCGAGCTCATGGATCCGCTCGCTGCCGATTCCACGCGTATCTTCGATACCGTGGTCGCTGCCTATCTGCTGGATTCCGATCGCTCCGAGTTTGACGAGGCATATCTGGCCGATACGTATCTGCAGATGGCGCTGCCTGCGGCGCGCGGTGCAGAGGGTGCCGGTGAGGACGCTCCGGCGCCCGCCGCTCGCACGGCGGCCTTGACGCTGGCGCTGGTCGCACCGCTGCGCGACCGCATGGCCCGTGAGAATGCCGCCAACGTGTTCGATGGCATCGAGATGCCGCTCGTTCCGGTACTTGCCAAGATGGAGCGCGCGGGCATGCTCGTGGACCCCGACCGTCTGCACAGTCTGTCCGAGGGTCTGGCGACCCAGATTACCGAGGTTGAGCGCAGTATTCGCGACCTGGCGGGTGACGAGACCTTTAATATTGGCAGTCCCATGCAGCTGTCGCACGTGCTCTTTGATGTGATGGGGCTTCCGACCAAGGGCCTCAAGAAGACTAAGCGCGGCTATTATTCGACCAACGCCAAGGTGCTGAGCGACCTTGCGCGCGACCACGAAATCGTGCGTCTGATCTTGGACTGGCGTGAGAAGTCTAAGATCAAGTCCACCTATCTGGACACGCTGGGCCCGCTACGCCGTGGTGACGGTCGCGTACACACTACGTACAACCAGACCATCACGGCAACGGGGCGTCTGTCCTCGAGCGACCCGAACCTGCAGAACATCCCGACGCGCTCGGAGCTGGGTCGTACCGTCAAGACGGCGTTTTCGGCAGGCGAGGGAAGCGTCTTTTTGGCGGTGGACTACTCGCAGATCGAGCTGCGTCTGCTGGCGCATCTCTCAGGTGACGAGCACTTGGTGCGCGCCTTTAACGAGGGCGAGGACTTCCATGCCGAGACGGCGGCGCGCGTGTTTGGTGTGCCGGTGTCCGAGGTAACGCCCGACTTGCGCAGTCGCGCCAAGGCCGTGAACTTTGGCATCGTGTATGGCCAGCAGGCCTACGGCCTGTCGCAGTCGCTGCATATCTCGATGGCCGAGGCACGCGACATGATCGACCGCTACTACGAGGCCTACCCGGGCGTGCGCACGTTCCTCGACAACGTGGTGGCGCACGCGCCAAGCAGACGGGCTACGCCGAGACCATGTACGGCCGCCGTCGTCATATTCCGGAGCTCAAGGCCAAAACCCGCAACTCCGCGGCTTTGGCGAGCGCACGGCCATGAACCACCCATGCAGGGAACCGCCGCCGACATCATCAAGATCGCGATGGCCCGCGTAAGCCGCCGCCTGGAAGAGGAAGGCTTTGCCGCCCACATGATCCCTGCAAGTGCACGACGAACTGGACTTTGAGTGCCCCATCGACGAAGTCGAGCGCCTAACCACCATGGTCCGCGACGTCATGGAGCACGTAGTAGACCTCCGCGTCCCCCTAATCGCCGAAGCTTCGACTGGAGTGACCTGGGCAGACGCCAAGTAAGGGCACGACCACAATTCACAAAGTAATCCAAAACCAGAAGGACGCCCCTCATCAACAAGAGCGTCCTTCGTTCAATAAAAATCAGCCAAAGTATCTAGGCGCCAAGACGCCATCCAGGCGGCAAGCAAGTCACCGCAGGACCTTACGGCCGGGCGAGGCGGGTAAGTTTTTCGTAGATTCCGCACGAGCAGGAAAGCACTTAATGTGCTTTCCGAGCGAGCCGGACCTGACCGAACGAAAAACTTACCCGCCTCGCCCGGCAGGTCCGACGAGTAACGTTAACGAGCCGCCAGGATGGCGTCGATGAGCGTCAGTACGCCCCCGTCGTTGTTGCTCGGAATGCGCCACTTGGCGTGCGCGCTCATGTGCTCCTCGGCATTGTCCACGATAAAGCTGTGCCCGACGCGCTCCAGCATGGGGATGTCGTTGTAGGTGTCGCCCACGGCGGCGGCGTCGGCGATATCGATGCCCAGGTGTTCGCACAGGTGCGCGACGCCGGCGCCCTTGTCGACGCCCAGGTTCATAAAGTCGATCCACTCGCGCCCAGCGTTGGTGACGTAGAGTTTGTCCGAGAACTCGGGGCTATAGGTCTCGCGGAAAGCGGGCTCGGCGTCGTAGCCGGGGAAGAAGACCGAAATCTTGTTGGACTCGAAATCAATGCCCTCAAAGCTGTCGACGTAGTTGATTGTGTTGTAGTAGACGCTGATCTCGTCGTGGTATTGATGGTCGCGGGCAAGCACGTAGAACTCGTCGAAGCAGCACAGGACGGGGACAGCGCGAGGATCCTCCGAGGCACGGCTCAAGACCTGCTGATACAGCTCCACGTCAATATTGCTCTTATAGATATAGCTGCCGCGATAGATCACGCACGCCTCCGTTGTCGGGACAAAAAGCAAGGCGGTTCTTGATGCCCTCGAACATCTCCTCGAGCTTGGGGGCGGGACGTCCGCTGGCGGGGCAGAATACGATGCCGGCGTCGGCGAGCTTGTCCAGGCGCTCATCAAGACCCTGGGGCAGCACACGCTCGTCGGTCAGCAGCGTCTTGTCCATATCGACGGCGAGAATCTTAATGTTGCCGATGTTGGCGTCCGATTCGTAAGTTTGCATAAAAATGCGCCTTTCGTTTCGAGATTGTTTCAGACGTTATAACCATCAACTAGTAGTCGAGCGTATTTTCGCAGGAATGGTGCGTATTTGCACCACGCTTCACAAAGTAATGAAAAAACTTTTCAGAAATTTGAATTTGTCGCTTGTGCTGCGGGCACTTTAGCGTAATATAGCGACCATCGAAAACGGTGACGGAAAAACAACCGCTTACCGAGTAAAAGGTACCGTTTACGATATTTGAATTGCGCCCGGCGATAGGTGAAAGGGAGAGGCAGATGCAGTTCGTAAAGATCATCACCACTGCAGACAATGCCATCCGACGCCAGCGCGCAATTTCCCGACGACGATAACAATCGTCTCTGTCCGCATGGGGCGAATTGCCTCAACAGAGTCATTTTGAGGTCGTTGGGTTTTAGCACGACATTGCTGCATGTTTCTAGGGCATGTTGTGCTGCATTTTTGCTATTTAACCTGATATTGCACGGTTATATGACCTTGAAATGACTTGCAACTGACCGATGTTCTAATTAGCTACCAAGGGCGAAAGGAAACAGCCATGAGCAAGGAAAAAGTCGTTCTCGCATATTCCGGTGGTCTTGATACATCCGTATGTGTCAAGTGGCTCCAGGACGAGAAGAATCTCGATGTCGTTTGCGTCTGTGGCAACGTGGGCCAGGAGGAGACCGGCCTGGATGCCAAGAAGCAGAAAGCGCTCGACTGGGCGTTCTCGATTGCAGGTACTCGACCTGCGCGACGAGTTCTCCGATGAGTTCCTGACTAAAGGCCATCGCCGCAAACTCCATGTACGAGAACAAGTACCCGCTGCTCTCCGCCCTGTCTCGCCCGCTGCTCGCCAAGAAGCTTGTTGAGGTCGCTCACGAGTTTGGCGCGACCTACGTCGCTCACGGCTGCACCGGCAAGGGTAACGACCAGGTTCGTTTTGAGGCTGCCGTCAAGGCCCTCGACCCCGAGCTTAAGGTTATCGCCCCGGTTCGCGAGTGGGATCTGAAGTGCCGTCCCGACGAGGTCGCCTATGCCCACGCCCACAACGTGCCGGTTCCCGAGGGTGCCAACGACAACCCCTATTCCATCGACGACAACCTGTGGGGTCGTGCCATTGAGTGCGGTCACCTGGAGGATCCCTGGAACGAGCCGCTCGACGACGCTTGGGTTATGACCAAGAATCCCGAGGACACGCCGGACACCCCGACCTACACCGAGATTGAGTTTGAGGCCGGCAAGCCCGTCGCCGTCGACGGCAAGAAGATGAAGCTCTCCGAGATCGTCATCGCCCTCAACAAGATCTCCGGCGACAACGGCTTTGGCCGTCTCGATCTGGTCGAGGACGCCTGGTGGGCCTTAAGAGCCGCGAGTGCTACGAGGTTCCCGGCGCCCTGACGCTCATCACCGCCCACAAGGCGCTCGAGGACATCTGCGTCGAGGGCGACCTGCTCAAGACCAAGATCAAGCTCGAGCAGGATTGGGCCACCGCCGTGTACAACGGCCAGTGGCTACAGCCCGCTCAAAAACGCGCTCGACGCCTTTATGGCTGACACCCAGAAGTTCGTGACCGGCACTGTCCGTCTGAAGTTCTTTAAGGGCAACTGCCATGTCGTCGGCCGCAAAGAGCCCCTTCAGCCTCTATGACTACGGTCTGGCTACCTACGACCGCGACACCACGTTTGACGAGAAGGCCAGCGCCGGCTTTATCGAGATCGATACGCTGTCGCTCAAGACGTGGGCTAAAGGTCGGGGCCCCAGCTCCGCTGCTGCGCAGGCGTAAGGCTTCTTTCCTTCCCTTGGTATCCGCGCGGCCCATCCGCGTGATACATAACGGGCGCATGGGGTCCCCTACCTTTCGTTATGCTTGCTGACACTTCTTAACATCGGTGGCCCCTACGTTCCGCCCGCATATATGATGCCGCACCTGCGGCTGGTCCGAGCCCCGCCGGGGTTTTCCGGCGGGGCTCTTGCTATCAATTTGACGGCCTTGTGCCTGTATATATCTGAGGAGTACCTATTATGTTTGATGCTATTGCACACGCTTTGCTTTTCTCTTGCCCCTGAGCTCGATACTGCCAAGGTCGAGGATGTTCCCATGAGCCTGAAGGCTTGGATTGACGGTTCGCAGGGCAACCTTAGGAGGGAGTCGATGGGTGCCAAGTGCCTGACCCGTCACTTCTTTGCTATTTAGCCTGTCAGCCCCGCACGTGGCGGGGATGTGCAAAACTAACAGTTGATAAATCGCTTTAGCGGCATGGCGTAGCGCTTTGTGCGCCGATGTTTTGGTAATTGGAGAAAGGGGACGGTTCCATGGCTCTTTGGGGCGGTCGTTTTGAGGCGGGCGTGGCCGAGGTCACGCAGGAGTTTGGCGCGTCGTTGCCGGTCGACAAACATCTCTATAAGCAGGATATCGCCGGATCCAAGGCGCATGCCAAGATGCTGGCGGCCCAGGGCATTATCAGCGCCGAGGACGAGCAGGCGATTGCCGAGGGTCTGACCGGAATCGAACAGGATATCGATGCCGGCAACTTTCACTTTCGACATCAACGACGAGGACATTCATATGTCCATCGAGAGCGAGCTGACGCGTCGCATCGGCGAGGCTGGCAAGCGCTTGCATACCGGACGTTCGCGCAACGACCAGGTGGCGACCGACACACGTCTGGGCGTCAAGGCGCTGGCCAAGGAGCTTATGGAGGCCAACCTGCAGCTGCGCCACGTGTTGGTGGATGCCGCCAAGAAGTATGACAAGGTGATCCTACCGGGTTATACGCATATGCAGCATGCGCAACCCGTGCTGCTGTCGCACCATCTGCTGGCCTATTCCTGGATGTTTGCGCGCGACTTTACGCGCCTGAAGGCTGCCTTCGATGCTGCCGACAACTGCCCGCTGGGTGCTGCCGCGCTTGCCGGCACGAGCTATCCGCTCGATCGTCAGATGACGGCTGCCGAACTTGGCTTTGCGGGTGTGATTCCCAACTCGCTCGATGCGGTTTCCGACCGTGATTTCCTGCTCGATCTGCATTACGCCGGCTCCGTCATGGCCATGCACCTGTCGCGTCTTTCCGAGGAGATCGTGCTGTGGTCGAGCTCCGAATTTGGCTTTATCACGCTTTCCGACTCGTACTCCACCGGCTCGTCCATCATGCCGCAGAAGAAGAATCCCGACTTTGCCGAGCTTATCCGCGGCAAGAGCGGCCGTGTGTATGGCAACCTGGTGCAGCTGCTCGTGACCATGAAGGGCCTGCCGCTTGCTTATAACAAGGACTTGCAGGAGGACAAGGAGGGCGCGCTCGATACCGCCCATACGCTCATGCAGTGCCTGTCCGTTATGGCCGGTATGATTTCGACTTGGACCGTCAACGAGGATGCCATGGCGCGCGAGTGCGGCGTGGGGCACCTTGCCGCCACCGATGTTGCCGATTACCTGGCTAAGCGTGGTCTGCCGTTCCGCAGGCACATGCCGTGGTGGGCCATCTGGTCCTGATGTGTGAGAAGCGCGGCTGCAATCTTGAGGACCTGCCGTTTGAGGAGGTGTTCCAGGAGGCAAGCTCGCTCTTTGAGCACGACATTACCGAGGCGCTCGACATCCCGTCGATTGTCGCCGCACGCACGACCGAGGGCGGTACCGCCCCTGCCGCCGTTGCCGTGCAGCTGCAGCGTGCCGTGGCACAGCTCGTGGCCGACGAGAGGCGTGTTTGGATCCTGACCAAGGTCGTCGAGATGGGCCACAGGGGCAAAGTAGGGATTTGACTGAAGCCGTATTGCCCTTTTATCGATAAATCGTTTTGCTTTTACGGGCGCCTTCTGTTGCGGGCGCCCGTATTTTGTTGCTATGGGGGAGGGGCTTGTCGAGAACTTCTGTAGGACCTTTGGGCAGGTTGTGAAGGGGTTACGTTCGCGGGTGGCAACCGACCGTCTGCTCCGTTCGATGCGGTTGATGGCGGGGTGGATGGTACTCTAGTCGAGCTTCGAAACAGAAGTGACACATATGGAACGCTTCAATAAATTGCAGCGCTTCAATAAACAGCTTTTTGTTTAACTGCAGCTAAAACTCTGTTACGATGCAGTTCAGGCGGTGCCGGAATGGGACTTGGGCACGCGCGAACCTACTTGAAAGGCTACCTTATGGCTATCGAGAAGACCTTCATCATGATTAAGCCCGACGCCGTGCGTGACCGCAAGATCGGCGAGATTGTTGCTCGCATTGAGCGCAGCGGCCTTGTCATCGAGCGCATGGAGATGACCACGCTTGACCGTGCCACCGTCGAGGAGCATTACGCCCACTGGCAGACAAGCCCTTCTTTGGCGGTCTCTGCGACTTTATGACGAGCGGTCCGGTCGTCAAGATGGTCGTTTCCGGTCTCTCCGCTGTCTCCAAGATGCGTACCCTCATGGGTGCAACCAACCCGCTTGATGCCGCTCCTGGCACCATCCGCGGCGACTTTGCCGTCGATGTCAACGCCAACGTGATCCATGGCTCCGATTGCCTGGAGAACGCTGACATCGAGATCAAGCGTTTCTTTGGCTAAACCAGCTTTGACTCCTTAAAGCTGTTAGCGTGTGGCTTAGGCGTCGCGGAACTCCATCCGCGGTGCCCTTTTTATCCCAGTAGATTTTTGGGACATGGCTAGAAATCTACCTTTTGTCGCACATGGACTGCGAAAGGTAGATTTCTAGGCATGCCCCAAAAATCTAATAAAGCCCCCGCCCGGATTTTTGCGTTCCGGACGGGGGTTTTCGTTGGCGTATGGCGTTGTAGGTCTTTAAGCTTCGTCGACGACCTTGAGGCCGCGGGTCTGGTCGATCTCGTTGAGGAGATTGACGCGACGCTCGTGACGGCCGCCCTCGAACTCGGCATCGAGCCACTCGTCGACGATCATCTTGGCGAGCTCGGAGCCCACGACGCGGGCGCCAAAGGC
>VOFI01003019.1_pt1 | contig 18410 bp, 18 predicted proteins | sample 5384131 | NCBI WGS metagenome assembly VOFI01 (sample SAMN12384728, study PRJNA508395) | human gut metagenome | isolation source: healthy gut H | host: Homo sapiens
GTCGATCATGTTCTTGGCGACGCGGTCTTTGATTTCGGATCCGGCGGGCTGAAGTATTCCAGCTTGACGAGCACGCGGGCCTTTGAGGTCCCTCATCGGCCTCAAAGTGAGTGAGCTCCAGAAGCGGAGTGTGGCCGATAAGCTGATCGGATGGACGTGTAAACATTGCTCATGGTGAACCTCCAAAGTGTTCAAATGACTGGATACCGTGTGGTTTTACGGTGTGATAGCAGCGAAACCCACAAACCTTATGGGTTGTTCTTTTTGCTGTTGGCAAGCATATAGTAGACAGTAAAGCCTAGTAATGCAATAGGAAATAGAAGATTATTACGAGTCGATTAACCAGCTTGACGGGAATAGGTATTTTCAAAACCAATTTTTCGGCTAGAATTTCTACGAATTAAAATGACCGAAAGGCAGCAATATATATGTTGGTTTCCACAAAGGGCAGATATGCCCTGCGCGTTATGGTCGCACCTGGCCGAGCACCAGGCGGCCGGCCGCATTCCCCTCAAAGAGATCGCCGCGCGAGGGATTTCGAGAATATCTCGAGAACATCTTGGCTACGCTCGTACGTGCCAACATGCTCCTCGGTATGCGTGGCAAGGGCGGCGGCTGGCGGCCTGGCCGCGCCCGCCCGAGCAGTACACGGTGGGCGAGATCTTGCGCCTGACCGAGGGCAGCCTGGCGCCGGTCGCATGCCCGTATTTTGGCGATCAAAGTGGCTGTTCGCGTTCGACGAGTGCCGCCCCACGCTCGACGTGTGGAAGAACCTGGACAAGCTCATTAACGACTACCTCGACGGCGTGACGCTCGATCAACTTGTCGCTCCCCAACCATGGCTACGACTACGTCATCTAGCCCCACCTGCTATTGGGGGACGGGGTAGAAATGGTAGATTCTCTCGTCCTTTGAGACTTGACAAATAAGAAGGCCGCCCATTTTTTGTGATGGGCGGCCTTCGTTGTTGGGTCGATATGACGGTTCGTATTTGAACAGTTCTTAGCCCTCGGCGATGCTGCATCGAGAATGCTGCGCATGATGGATACCAGGATGCTGCCCATAAAGGCCGATCCAAAGCTGGCAATGGAGATACCCGCGCCCAGCAGATTGACCGACAGGTAGCTGGCCAGCTCGAGCATAAAGCTGTTGACTACGAGCTGAAAAATACCAAGCGTGATAATAGTGAGCGGCAGCGAGATGACCGTCAGGAACGGCTTGACGAGCGAGTCGACGATGTTGAGGAACAGTCCCACGAAGGCAAAGCAGACCCAGGCCTCGGCAAAGCCGAAGGGTTGGATACCGGGACGAGGAACGTGGGTCGCTGGCGTCGCGTTAAGCATAAAGCGCATGGCGTCTTGCGCCGGGGTTGCTGGCGTCGCGTGAAGCGGCTTGCGGCGGCGACCTGGATGGTTGCGCGGGCGCGCCGCCGTGTTTGGGCGCCCATTGTCTCAGATATTCATGGAGCTTGCGTGCGCATTCGGTTTCAAAACGGCGTTCGTCCTAGAAAACGCGCCGCTGGCAGAGAGTCTTGTCGCTTTAGTTTGGTGGTGTGCTACACTGCTACGGGCAAAAGCCACAGGCGTTGCCCTATTGCATAGAACGGGCGAACGATGTCCGATGTCAGTATCAACTTCGATGCCTTTTGGCGGGTTTGGCGGATCGATGAATATCGAGAACATGTTTGACAAGCCTGATGTCAAGCAGCTGGTCCACGCATTTAGCCTTTTGGACGACGAGAAAGATATCCAAGCGTTCTTGACCGATATCTGCACGCCGCGCGAGATTTGTGATCTATCGCAGCGTCTGCAGGTTGCGCGTTACCTGGACGAGGGGCGAGCCTTAAGCTGGAGGTTTAAGCCCGTACTGGCGCTTCACAAAACGTGTGTCCAAGGCGCTCACGGCGAGTACGGTGGCGCCTGGTAAAAATCCTCATTGCTTTGGAGGGTAGGAGTAGGCGCGCGCCAAAACGCAGATGCAGCGCTAAACCGCTCCTCCGGGGCGGTTTTTATGGCATGCCCGCAATCGGCTGGTGCCGTTGGGGTCCAGGTTGCTTGTACCAAAGATGGAGCTGCGGTGGCAATGTGTCCCGCGCGGGCGGGTAGGATGGATACATTGATTATTGCGAACAGTTTGAGCGGAGGACCATGCCTGTTCGAATCTATACCACCAATGCCGGCACGGATTTGAGCGATGCCGAGTCGGCGTTGCTTGCCGACCTTATTGCCCGCCACGGACGTGCCGTGCTGCTGGCGCCTACGTTTGCCGAGCTCGACCTGTGCCGTCATGATGCGGCGGCAGCCGGGGTTTCACTGGGTATCGACTACAAGACGCCTACATCGTGGCTTCGCTCGCTTTGGGGAGCTTTTGGGGCGACGGGGCGGTTTCGTCAACCTGCAACGCCAGATGCTGTTTTCGGACAGGGTCACGCGTCTCGACGATGCCGATTTGCAGCCGCTGCTTCTGTGCAGTCAGGGCACGGTGCGCATGCTCGCGCGCAGCGGCCCAAAGGCGCGACGTACTACCGGGCAGCTGGCGGGACGGAAAGCGCCAGCGAAAGCGATGCGTGTGGCAACAATTGCCAGCCTGAGCTGCAAAAAGCGCCGCCGGGGCTCGTGTGTTCCGAGCTTTTGCGAAGCGCCTCACGCACGAGACGGTTTGGACCCTCCGTCGACATATGGTCGAGCGTGAGGCGGCTGGAAACATATGGCGGCACAGCGCCCTGGCCGATAAATCTGCCGGCGTGCACCCGTGCCGTCTGTGTACGCGGCGTCACGTCGTTTACGCACGGTCTTCTGCTCGAGCCGGGCTGTCAGCCGTGGCGAACAGCGAGGAAGTCGTTATCCTGCTTGCTCCGCGGAGCAGGCAGGCGCGATGCGCGGCGATCTGGTCATGGCTTCGATGCCTTCGTGACGCGCTGTTTGAGTATGCGCGTCGCGCTGGGGGAGTGACGCGGCGTCGCGTCTGATGCTGCTTGCGGGACCGCCACTCGCTCAGCCTGCCTTTATTGAGGTCGCTGGCCCCCATGCCCGTGCTCATGCTTATGCGGACGCAATTGATGATCTGGTAAAAACGTGCCGGGGTTCCGAGGTCGACGGCGTCGCGACGCCTGCCGACCCTGTGCGCGTGCTCGTTGTTTCTGCCCGGGCACCCCAGCTGTTCGTTGAGCTCGCCTCTCGTCTGGCGGCTCGTCATATCGCTGCCGAGACAACTGAGTTCACGGCGTTTTCCCAGTCCATTGCGGGTAGGCAGTTTGCGGCGCTCGCCGGCCCTGATCCGAGCGCATGAAGGCCGCCGATGAGGGCATGGCGTCAAAGACCGAGTGGTGGCCCGCGCCGGAGCTTACCGACTGGATCTACAGTCCGCTTTCGGGTGCTGATGCCCCAATGCTCGAACCTTCGATAAGAATATGCGTCTCTCGCGCAACAAGACTACCGCGGGCGTTAAGAGCCTGCTGCAGAGCGTGCCAGGGCCAGGTGAGGGGCGCCCGCAAGGCCGGCGAGTGACGATAACTGGTTTAAGAACGTGCCGTGTGCGTGGTCTCGGACGTGTTTCAGGCGCTGTGGCGCGACAACCCGTGACGGCGCTCAAGGCCATGCTCGCCGTTGCAGAGGCGCTGCCCGATCGCTCGCTGGGCGCTTGATGGCCAAGCCCGTCGCCGGAAGGCCGGAGGCGGCCCTGCTGCGCCATGCCATCGACATCCTTATGAACGATGCCGCGCGCTCGACAGTGTCGCAGGCCGCGACCGTGCCGGTTCTCGACGGCGCGTTCGAACTTTCAAGGTGGACAAGCGCAGCACCGCCTACGATTACGAGACCTACGAGGTTGACCGTGCGCCACGTGCTCAGGTTCGTTTTGTTCGCTTTTGCCGATGCGTCGGCTTGCGTCCTGGCGGCTACGATGCCGTGCTGTTTGCCGATGTCGACCTGGACACAGCGCTCTCGCATGAGGGAGGGACCGCTGGCCACGCTGACGGCGAGCCTTGGTCGCGAGGGCGTGACGCTTGAGCCCGCGACGCCTTGCTGCGCGTGCGCTTTGGCCGTGCGATGCAGGCGACGAGCGGTCCGGTCGCGCTTGCCCGCGTGACACACGATCGCCAGGCGCGAGAGTGCTACCCGGCAGCCGTGTGGACCGAGTTGCGTGCGCACGCCAAGGCCGCGTTGACGATGCTAAGGCCGCTGCGACAAGGCGACGTGCGTGGTGAGGGCGATATCGTAAAGGGACTTCGATCCGCGGCAGGTGAAGGCCTCAAGCGCGAGCGCGTGACCTGCGAAGCCCCTCAGCACCTGAGCGATGAAGCCATTCCGTATCTGGTTCTGCGCCGTCGCGATGGCGAGGGCGAGACGCCGCTCGTGCCGCGTCTGACGTCCGCCCTCGCAGATCGAGGCCCTATTCGACCTGCCCGCCCGCTATGCTGGTTCGTGTCGTATCGCGTCAAGCCCCAGTCTATCGACGCGGGCTTTGACAACATGGAGAAGGGCAAACCCTTTGTCCACGACGTGCTGGAGCATCTGCATGCCCGTCTGCCCCAGGGAGGGCATGGGCGCGTGACGCCCGAGAATCTGCCGCGCGCTCGCTCAAGGAGCTGCTGCACGGGTCTTTTGACGAGACCTGGCCGAGCACGCGCCGGCAAGGCGAGGCACGGAGGCCCGCTGGTGCCGCTCTCCCCCGGTGGAGGAGCGCCAGGTGGCCGGAGATCTTTGCCGCAGCGGAGGGCGTTCTTTGCCCGAGTCCGAGGGCGCTCACCCCCCTTTGCCCCGCGCTACCTGAGTTCGCCTTCAACGAGCTCAAGGTCGAGTATGCCGGTTGGCCGCTTGGCGGGCGCATCGACCGCGTGGACGTGGACGCCGAGAATCGTGCCGTGGTGATCGACTACAAGCATCGCACGGGGCGTTGAGGAGTTTAAGCTCGTCGACCCACGGTACGCGACGAGGAATCGGGCGAGGCCCCATCGACGACCCGCGCTGGCTGCCACCACATACCCAGACACACTCATCTCCGGGCGCTGAACTACGCGCGCAGCGACGGTCGCGGGCCTCGAAGGGCTTTCCAGGCGAGGGGGCGGCAGCATGGACGATGTCGCTGCTGTCGCCGACCCGAGGCGTCGGCGCAGGCCGCGCATGCCCGCTGCTCGTATAACCACGAAGGAACGTTTGTAAGGAGGGACGTGTAGACCATGGATCTTTCGACTTTGATGCCGCAACAGCTGCAGATTGTCAAAACGCTCGACCGCCCGCTGTTTGTCTCGGCGGGCGCCGGTTCGGGTAAGACCTTTACCCTTACGCGCCGCATCGTCTACGCGCTCTCGCCCGAATCCGGTCCGTTTGTCGAGCATCTGGACCAGGTGCTCGCTATTACCTTTACCAAAGACGCCGCAGCCGAGATTCGCGACCGCGTGCGCCGTGCGCTTATCGACGAGGGTATGGACGAGGAAGCACTGACCGTCGACGACGCGTGGATTTCGACCATTCACGGCATGTGCTCGCGTATCCTGCGCGCGCACGCGCTGGAGCTGGGCATCGACCCCGAGTTCACGGTGCTCACCGATACCGACGAGCTCATGGATCAGGGCTGTCGAGCATGTGCTGGGTCGCGCGACGGTACCCGATGCCGCCCCCGAGCTCGCGGCATCGCTCAAGGCCCTCTACGCTTGGTATCCCATGGCGGGCGAGGGCGGTTCCTTTGGCGCCGGCACGACCATCAAGGGTCTGGTGCGCGACCTGCTGGAGCTGTCGAGCCAGTTGCCGGGCGGTATGGACGACGTGCGCGTGGCGCGCGGCCAGGCCGATACCTCGGCACTCGCCGATGCCTATCGCGCGGCGCTGGGTGCGAGCAAGGCCTCGACCGAGAAGGCGCAGGCGGCGCTCGATGCCATCGACGCGTTCGAGGCGAGCGGCAAGACCATGGCCGATGCGGCGCGACTCATGATGTCGTGCACCATGCCGCGCGCGAGCAAGGCATTCCCTAAGGAGCAAGCCGAGCTGCTCAAGGCCGAGGCCGCCGATGCGTTTATCAATATCGTGCTTGCCTGCGGTGGCCCGGCGCTCGATGCGCTGGTGGGCCTGGCCCGTTCCGTGGAGGCGGAGTATCGCGCGCTGAAGGCTGCCCAGTCCGCTCTCGATAATAACGACCTGCTGCGCATGGCCTACGAGGCCCTGCGCGATTACCCGGCCATCCGAGCGGCATACGAGGGCCGCTTTAAGATGGTCATGATCGACGAGTTCCAGGATACCGACCAGATGCAGGTCGATCTAATTCGCTACCTGACGGGCGCGGGCGAGCGCGCGCTGTGCACGGTGGGCGATGCACAACAGTCCATCTATCGCTTCCGCGGCGCCGAGGTCGAGGTGTTCCGTCGCCAGGAGCGCAAGGTGGGATCGACGGCGGCGTCCGAGGCGACTGCCGTAGCAGACGCCCCCGCCGGCGAGCTCGTCAAGCTCGTGCGCAATTTCCGCAGCCATGACGAGGTACTGCGTTACGTGGCACGCGTCTTCGACGGCGATGACGGCGGCCTGATGCAGGGCTTTTTGGATCTTGAGGCGAGCGACGGCCGCAAGGACACGCTGGTGGCGGACGCCTCGCGTCGCCAGGCCCTCTTTGTTGCCGGCGGCAGTACGCAGGAACGCACACAGGCCAAGGCCCGTGCGATCGCCGAGCGATTCCGCGCGCTTGCCGATGCCGGCCAGCCCCAGGGCGGCATGGTGCTGCTGCTGGGCCGCATGACCAACGCAGATGTCTACGCGCAGGCTTTCCGCGATCAGGGGCTCGACTGCGTCATCGCGGGCGGCTCGGTCTTTGCCCAGGCTGCCGAGGTGCAGACGGTGCGCGCCCTGGTCTGCGCGCTCGCCAATCCGGCCGATACGGCGCAGGGCCTTATGCCGCTGCTCGCCTCGCCGATGTTTGCGCTCGGCGCCCAGGAGTTCCTGGCGCTGGCGACCAAACTCGACGAGCAGACGAGGCGAGACGTCGCGCCGCAACATCGATGTGGGCATCATGAGTGATTTCGACGTGCCGGGTTTGCAAGACTTGCCGCTGGTGACGCGCCCGCGAGGTGCTGCGGTATGCGCTTCGTCGCGTGGGCCGCGATTCGTTCGCCGCCATCGCGCGCGACGTGGTCAACGCCTCCGGCTGGTTTGTGCGTCTGGCGCAGCGTGGTCCCGAGGGCAAGGCCATTGCCGCCAACGTGCTCAAGGCGCTCGACGCCGTGGCCGAGGCGGAGGCCGAGTTCGGTAACTCGCCGCGTTCCATCGCGCTGGCCTTCGACCGCTTCCTGGCGGGCAAGGAAGCCCCGGGTGCCCTCAACGAGGAGGGCGACGGCGCGGTGCGCATCATGACGGTTCATGCCTCCAAGGGCCTGGAATATCCGGTCGTGGCGGTTGCCGAGTGCTTTGACGTGCGTAAGTCCTCGGGTGCGGCGCAGATGGGTCGCGTCGAGGGAGGAGCGCAGGTCGTGGCGCTGCCGGCACGCTTCGACGGCGTTAAGCTTGCCGATGGGACCTTCGTGAAGGGCGATGACGTCAAAAAGCAGTTTGAGCATGCGTTTAAGGGCAAGGGCGCGTCGCTGTGGCTGCCGCCGGAGCTCATGGAGGACGTCTGTGCGACGGGTTCTCCCGCCGAGACATTTGCCCGCCTGCGCAACGACGACCTGCGGCTTTCGCTCGAGGAGCGGGCCCGCTTGCTCTACGTTGCCATGACGCGTGCGCGCGAGCTGGTCATTCTGGCGATGGATGCCGGCGTGAGCCGTGGCAAGGTGACGGCGCCGACCTTCGACGTCGAGACCGATCTGACCTATGACGTGCTGCGTCGTATTCTGCCGACGGACGGCCTGGACATGCCGCAGCTCGATAGCGACCGTTTGGTGTTCGACAACTCCCAGCCGGGCGATTATGAGCTCATTTCGCTCGCGGCTTTACCTTTGGCGAGCAGGCGTTTGAGGCCAACGCTTCGCTGGATGCCGAGGGCAGGCTTGTTCGCGGTGATGCCGATACAGATGCTGCCGACGATTCGGCCAGTACAATCGTCCCTGGTCCTGCCGACCCCGAGCCCGATTCGTTTGAGCTTGTGTATCCCCAGGCAGTGGGCGTGCGCATGGGGATATGTCCGTATCCGATGCGTGACTCGTATAGCTACTCGTCAATCGCCGCGGCACTCCATGCCGAGACGGAAGACCGCGCCGCCGAGGCGCGTGTTCCCATGGACGAGTCCGGCGATGATGCGGAGTCGGATGGTTCCGAGATGACGGATGCGGACGTGGCCGCTGTCGAGCCGTCGCCGGCAACCCCATGGCGCTGGGCTCGGCGTTCCATGCCGCCTGTCAGTGGCTGATCGAGATGGGTGCCGATGCGCTGCCCGCTGAGCGTGCCGACGCCCTGGCTCGCCTGTGGCACCTGACGCCAGAACAGCGCGAGCGCTTCGATGTCGCTCTGGAGCGCTGGCTCAAGTCGTCGGTTCGTGCCGAGCTGTTCGCGTGGCCGTGCGTTCGCGCCGAGGTGCCGTTCTTTCTCGCTGGGCTGCGAGGACGAGGACATCGCCCGCTACGGTGCCTATGCCGAGGGCGCCATCGACGCTTTGGCGACCGACCCGGCCGATCCGTCACGCGCACTGGTCATCGATTACAAGACGGGCGGCACGCCGGACGAGACGCCGGACCAGCTGCTCGAGAAGCACGCCCTGCAGGCGCGCGTTTACGCCGACGTGTTGCACAAGGCGGGCTTTGAGGCCGTGACCGTCAAGTTCGTCCGCGTGGAGCAGGCGAATCCAGCCATCTTCGTCGAACCCGCCGAACCTCAAGTAGTCATCTACTTCTAGCCCTCAGATAACTTGCGGTGGAATACGGGCTGTTTTGGCCAAAAAAGCCGCCAAACAGTCCGTATTTCACCGCAACTGCAAGAGGAGCCGTGTTGGTTTGGCTAGGTTCGGGTGCCGTCCGCGCCGTGCGGTAAAATCGTTCAGTCAGAACACGAACCCGCATCGGAGCTCATCACATGGCATTCGTCCATCTGCACAATCACACTGTTTTCTCCATGCTCGACGGCGCAACCCGTATCCAGGATATGGTCAATCGTGCCGTTGAACTTGGCATGCCCGCCGTGGCCATTACCGACCACGGCTACATGTATGGCGTGCCCGACCTGGCGCTGGCCTGCGACGCCGTCAATCACAACACGCCCGAGTACAAAACCTGGAGCCACGACAAGGCCTTCTTGGAAAAGGACCGCCGCGACGAGCTGGTGGAGCCCGACCCCGAGGCAAACCCGCGCGAGCATGCCCAGTACGTCAAAGACATGGCCATGTGGGACGAAAAGGGCAACATCGACGAGCTCAAACCGCCCCTGGTCATCAAGCCCATCTTTGGCTGCGAGGTCTACTTTACGCCGGACGAGACCCTTGCCCGCGACCACAAGCCCGAGCTCTACCACATGATCCTTCTGGCCAAGGATCAGGAAGGCTACGTCAACCTAATGCAGACGGTCTCCGAGGCCGCCGTGCAGGGCTTTTACTACAAGCCGCGCGTGACGCTCGACAACCTGCGCCGCCATGCCAAGGGCATGATCGCACGAGCGCCTGTATCGCGGGCATCATCCCCAAATACATCGACCGCGGCGACATGGAAGGCGCCATCAAGTGGGCCGAGACCTTCCGTGATACCTTCGACCCCGGCGACTTCTACATCGAGATCCAGGAACACGGCATCACCACCGACAACGGCCTGACTGACGAGCAGATGGACCGCACGCTCATCGATATCGCCAAGCAGGTGGGCGTCAAGGTCATCGCCACCAACGACTTCCACTACCTGCGCCGCGAGGATGCGCCCGTGCAGGACGTCATCATGTGTATTGGCATGAACGCCAAGGTCGATGACCCCAACCGCATGCGCATGACCGGCTCGGAGTTTTACATGAAGACCGAGGAGGAGATGCGGGCGATGTTCCCGTATTGCCCCGAGGCCTGCGACAACACGCTCGAGATCGCCGACAAGTGCTACGTTGAGCTGGACTGGGACTCTATCATCCTGCCGCGCTTTCCGTTGCTCGATCCCGGCGAGACGCACGAGAGCCAGTTCCGCCGCGAGTGCGAGAAGGGCCTGCGCCAGCACTATGGCGACGACTGGGCCACGCGCGAGATCGGTGGCGTCAACATCAAAGAGCGCTTTGAGTACGAATACAAGGTCATCTGCGACAAGGGCTTTGCCGCCTACTTTTTGATCGTTGCCGAGTACGTGCAATGGGCTAAGGACAACGGCATCGGCGTCGGCCCCGGCCGTGGCTCGGCCGCCGGCGCTATCGTCGCCTACGCCATGAACATCACCGCGTTCGACCCGCTCGAGAACGGCCTGATGTTCGAGAGGTTCCTGTCCCCGCAGCGTACCGAGATGCCCGATATCGATATGGACTTCGACGATGAGCGGCGCCTCGAGGTCGTGGAGCACGTTCGTCAGCTCTACGGCCCCGAGAAGGTCACCCACGTCATCACCTACTCGACCATCAAGGCCAAGCAGGCCATCAACGACGCCGCGCGCGTGCTGGACTATCCGGTCTACATGGGCCAGCGCCTGTCCAAGATGGTCTCGAGCGACCCCAAGGTCAAGCTCAAGCAGGTGCTCGAAAAGCAACCCGGCAAAGAGGATCTGTTTAACCCCGATTTTGCCGAGGCCTAAAAAGCGACGACGACGCCCGTCGCATCATCGACACGGCGCGCTCTCGATCGAGGGCCTCACCCGTGGCGAGGGCGTGCACGCGTGCGCGGTCCTCATCTGCCGTGACCCCGTCAACGAGCACTGTCCCACGAAGCTCGACACCAAGGGTGGCGTCGAGATTACCCAGTACGAGGGCCATACCGTCGCCGACATGGGCCTGCTCAAGATGGACTTCCTGGGCCTGCGCACGCTGACGGTTATCTCCAAGGCCAAGGCCAACATCAAAAGAACTTCGGTATCGACATCAAAGAGGAAGAGATCCCCTTTGACGATCCCGAGATCTTTAAGCTCATGGGCTCCGGCCACACCGCCGGCGTCTTCCAGGTCGAGTCCGCCGGCATGACGGCCACGATCAAGAACATGAAGCCCACCGAGTACAAGCACGTCGTAGCATTGATCGCCCTGTACCGCCCGGGCCCGTTGGGCGCCGGCATGGTCTCGTCCTACATCAACCGTATGAATGGCAAGGAGCCGGCCGTCTCCTACGACGACCGCCTGGACGACATCCTGGGCGAAACCTACGGCACCATGGTCTACCAGGAGCAGGTTATGCTCATCTCCGTTGAGATGTGTGGCTTCTCCAAGGGCGAATCGGACTCGCGTATCCGTAAGCCCGTGGCTAAGAAGAAGATCAAGCTGCTCACGTCGACGGTGCTCCACTGGGAGGATGGCTCGGACGAGACCACCTACGACCACTGGATGAACGGCGCTATCAAGAACAACTACACGCGCGAGGTCGCCCAGAAGATTTGGGACGATGTTCTCGAATTCGCGTCCTACGCCTTTAACAAGTCGCACTCCGCCGGCTACGCCATCCTGGTTATGCAGACGGCGTGGCTCAAGGCGCATTATCCGCACGAGTACATGGCGGCCGTTCTGACGTCCTATACGGGCAAGACCGACAAGATCGTTCACTACGTCTCGGCATGCCGCCACGACGGCATCCCCGTGCTTTCGCCAGATGTCAACGAGTCCGGTACCGAGTTCACGGCTACCAAGGAAGGCGTGCGCTTTGGTTTGGCTGGCATCCGCGGCGTGGGCACCGGCGTGGCGCAGGCGATTATCGCCGAGCGCGAGGCGGGCGGTCCGTTTAAGACGCTGCACGATTTTGTCGAGCGCGTGGACTCGAGCCAGGCCAACCGTCGCGTGATCGAATCGCTCATCAAGGCAGGCGCCTTTGACTCCTCAACGGGCTATCCGCGCCGCCAGATGATGCACTTTGTGGACAAGAACAACCCCGAGAACATCATCGATGCCGCGGTAAAGCGCCAGAAAGATCGCGCGAGCGGCCAGACGTCGCGGGCTTTGAGGTGAGCGTGCCCGATCCGGATGGCCAGGAGTGGGACCGCCACCTTAAGTTGAGCCAGGAGAAGGAAGTTCTGGGCATCTATGTCTCGGACCACCCGCTGCGCCCGTTTGAGTATGCACTTAGCAAAGCGCGCGACTTCTCGTTCTCGCAGATCGACACCGGCTACGAAGTTCAGAACTCCTACGGGCGGCACCATCAACCAGGAGATTCCCGAGGGCAAGGCGCTGTGGTGGGCCGGCATGGTCTCGAGCGTGTCCAAGCGCGTGACCAAAAACGGCGACCCCATGGGCATCGTGCAGCTCGAAGACATGGAAGGCGAGGCCACGGTCGTGGTGTTCCCCAAGACCCTACAAGGAGGCCGAGGGGTATCTGTACGGCGAGGTCGATCCCGAGACCGGCGCGCAGCTGTCCGATGCGTTTGTGCGCATTAAGGGCAAGCTCGAGCGCTCGGACCGCGGCGACCAGATCATCGCGCAGGAGATCGTGCCGCTGGAGCTTAGCGAGGAGAAAAACAAGCCCAAGGTCTTTTGAGGTCATGGTGCCCAACAGCCGATTTAGCAGGGCAATATGGCGCGCCTGGCCACGGTGCTCACCACCAACCCGGGCGGCGACCGCGTGGAGATCTTTATTGAGCAAGTCGACGGGCGTGTGCTGCGTGCCGAGGTGCCGGCCAAGGTCAATGCACGCTCGATTCCGCTGCTGGCAGAGGCAAAGGCCATCGTCGGCAACCAAGGCCGCGTGACGGTTATCTAAAAATGATTTTGCCGGGGTAGCTAATTTGGGACGGGGCTATTTTAGCTACCCTTTGACTGACGGCGAATGAGTCGGGGTCGGAATGCATCTCAACCGACATATGGGGGTAGCTAAAATAGCCCCGTCCCAAATTAGCTACCTCGGGTGGATTGGAGGAAGTGATGGCGCAGGGGACGTTTGTGCAGACGCTTCGCAAAGAGGCGGCGTTGAGCGGCACCTTTATGAAGGGGCGTTCGCTCATGCTCAACGGCGCCGTGCTGTCGATCGAGGACAGCGGCTCGCGCTTCTCCAAAAACGTGACGGTTGAGGGCTCGGTGCGCGGTTCGCGCGGCGACCTGTACAAGACGCATGTGGAACTCGACATGGACGAGCACGAGGTGATCGATTACGACTGCGATTGCCCCGCTGCCTATCGCTACCCCGGTATGTGCAAGCACGCCATTGCCACGGCTCTGGCGTATTTGATTCCAGCGGCGCCGAGCCCGTCGAAGGTTTGCGCACGCCGGTCCGCACGTTTGCGGCTCAGCCCAAACAGTCCGCGCGTCCCTGCGCCTACAACGCCCACGGTCAACCCCTAACTTTCCCTTCCCAGCACCTGTCCCCACGAGTCCCAGCCTCATGGCGGCGCTCTCCGATCTTTCGGACGCGCGCATGGATGAGCTGGCGAGCATGCGCCGCAAGCTTGCCGGTGCCGTTGGTCCCGACGCCCCCAAAGCGGCGTTGGAGCCCTCGTTGGTGCCGTACTACAATCCGCTGTTCGCCGACCGCTTTAGCTGGGCGCTCGAGTTCCGCATTCGCTGCGGTTCGGTGTCCTATGTGGTCAAGGATATCGACGGCATGGCCGACGCCTATGTCCGAGGTGGCACCTTCTCGTACGGCAAGAAGCTCACGTTTGTCCATACACCCGAAGCCTTTCGAAGATGTGTCGACAAAGCTGCTCAGCCTTGTCTTGACGACAGTTGCCTATCTCGATGACATCACAAGCTCGCGTTCGGCGTCGTACGACTTTGCCCGCAGCGGTTTTGTCGCCGAGCGTCAGTTGCCGCTGTCCGAGCATAGCATCGTATATGTGCTGGACCTGCTGCGCGGCCAGACCATCTCTTTTGAGCCCGCCTGGTCGCGGGGGACGTCGACGCATCGCACCTATGACGTGGCGGTCGAGATGCCTCCGGAAGGGGAGGACGAGGCGCCGTCTAAGCGCCCACCGCTCCTTGCTGCCAAAATCGCGCCGGCGGCTGGTGGCAGCTACGATCTGCGCCTGCCGGCCGATGCATACTGCTTCGCTTCGGGCGACGTAGCCTATCTGGTCGACACCCGCCGTGCGCGCCGCACCGATGTAGCGTTTGCCCAGCATGCGGCGCCGTTCCTATCGCGCTTGCTGCCCTGTCGCACGCCGGTCCATATCGCTGCCGACCAGGTGGGGGAGTTCTGTCGTATGGCTCTGCCCATTTTGCGCGACTATACCGACCTTACTCGCGCCCGCTGCGCTCGATACCGTGGCGCCCGAGCCGAGCTTTGCTATGGCAATCGGCGTCGACGATGGGCTCGTGACCTGCAAAATTACGGTTACCTACGGCGACTGGTCGGCAGACCTCTTTAGTCTGGGCGCTCCGGGCAGCCCCTTCGAAGAGCAGCGCCCGGGCGTGCCGCCCCGCGACGAGGTGGCGGAGTTTCGCGTTATGGACACGGCGGCCCTGTACTTCGATTTCTACGAGGGCGGTCTGGCGTTTGAGGAACGCGATGACGAGAGCCTGTTCCACCTGCTGACCGAGGGCCTGTCTGCCCTGTCCGAGCTGGGCGAGGTCATGCTCAGCGACCGCCTGCGCCAGATTTCGGTCCGCCCCGCGCCCAAGCTTTCGGTGCGTGCGACCGTCAAGAGCAACCTGCTCGACGTCGAACTGAGCGCGAGCGGCCTTTCGGCGGCAGACCTTTGCCGTCTATCTCGATTCGTACAAGCGTCATCAAACGTTTGCGCGCCTTACGTCCGGCGACATCATTCGCCTGACGAGGGCGCCTCCGAGCCGCGTTTGGCCTCGCCGAGGACCTGGGCGTCGATGCCGTCGACCTGCTCGACGGCGTGTCGCTTCCCGCATCGAGCACCCTGTTCGTCGATAGCATGCTTGCGCGCACGCCCGCGCTTGAGGCCGATCGCGACGCTGCGTTCCGCCGTACCGTCGAGCGCCTGGACACGCTCGGCAAGACGGACTTTACGGTGCCGGCATCGATTAAGGCAACGATGCGAGGCTACCAAAGTCGACGGCTACCAGTGGCTCGGCTCGCTCGAACACCTGGGCCTTGGCGGCATCCTGGCCGACGACATGGGCCTGGGCAAAACGCTCCAGATGATCGCGCATATCCTGGCGCGCGTGGAGGCGGGGGACACCAAGCCCACGCTCAGTGGTATGCCCGGCCTCACTCGTGTACAACTGACTGCCGAGCTGGAGCGCTTTGCGCCCTCGCTCGATGTGTGCGCCATCGTGGGCGCCAAGGCGCAGCGTCGCGTACAGATTGCCGGCGTGGCCGAGCATAACGTGGTCGTGACGTCGTATGACCTTATGCGCCGCGATATCGACGAGTACGCCGAGCAGGATTTTGCCCGCGTGTTGCTCGACGAGGCCCAGTACATTAAAAACCCGCTCACCCAGGTGGCACGTGCCACCAAGCGCTTGCCTGCCGGCGTGCGCTTTGCCCCTGACGGGCACGCCCATCGAAACCGCCTATCCGAGCTCTGGAGCATCTTCGACTTTAATACCGGGCCTGCTGGGCACGCGCGAGTCGTTTGCCAAGCGCTTCGAAAGCCCGGTCGAGCATGCCGAGGGCGACAGTGCCGCTCGCCTGCAAGCGCTCGTGTCGCCGTTTGTGCTGCGCCGTGTCAAGGAGGACGTGGTGGCCGACCTGCCCGAGAAGATCGAGGATACGGTCATGGCGCAGCTCACCGGCGAGCAGCGCAAGCTCTACCTGGCAAACCAGGACCGCATCGCCCAGCAGGTGCAGCACCGCGAGGCATCCGAGTTTAAGAAAGACAAGCTCAAGGTGCTCGCCGAGCTCACCAAGCTGCGCCAGATCTGCTGCGACCCGCGTCTGCACTACGAGGATTACAAGGCGGGGAGCGCCAAACTCGATACGTGCATGGAGCTCGTGCACGGCGCACTCGACGGCGGACATCGCATCCTGTTGTTCAGCCAGTTTACGGGTATGCTCGATATCATCGGCAAGCGCTTGGCCAAGGAGGACATCGCCTTCCTTAAGCTCACGGGCGCTTCGTCTAAGGAGAGCCGCGCCAAGATGGTCGCGCAGTTCCAAGCGGGCGAGGTTCCAGTCTTTTTGATTTCGCTCAAGGCGGGCGGCGTGGGCCTTAACCTGACGGCGGCCGACGTGGTCATCCACTACGACCCGTGGTGGAACGTGGCGGCGCAGGACCAAGCGACTGACCGCGCGCATCGTATTGGCCAGCAACATACCGTGACCGTGTACAAGCTCATTGCCAAGGACACGATCGAGGAGCGCATTATGCAGATGCAGGAGTCCAAGCGCGATCTGGTCAACAGCGTGCTCGGCGGCGACGGCATCTCGTCGGCCGCAAAGGAGAACATCATGGCGAAATTCTTTAAGGACCCTGACGGCAAGCTCATCGCTGCCCTTGGCGACGACGTTGCGACCCCTGCCGGTTGCACGGAGCTGACCGCAAACACTGAGGACGCGGCGCACGAGAAGCACGTTCCTGTTGTCGAGACCGAGCGCGACGGTCACGTGATTCGCGCACGCGTTGGCTCGGTCGAGCACCCCAGCCTGCCCGAGCACTACATTGAGTGGATCGCGCTTGAGGCCGAGGGCCGCTTAGAGGTTCATTACCTTGAGCCCGGCATGAAACCCGCGACGTTTTTCGCGGGCGGCTCCAAGACCGGTACCGTCTATGCCCTACTGCAACCTGCACGGGCTGTGGTCCGCGACATTCTAGGAGCGCGCCCCCGCTCGGGGTATCATAGCTAGCATATGACATGCAAGCGCCGGCTGCATTATGCGGCCGGCGCTTTTACTACGATTTCGATGGTTTACGACGGAAAGGGCTGAGCCATGAAGCTCGCGCTTGCGCAGATCGATATGCGCCTTGGGGATATTGAGGGCATTTGCGGCCGCATCGAGGACCAGGCTCGTCTGGCCCACGAGCGCGGGGCGCGCGTGCTGTGCGTTCCGGCTCCGCTCTTTATGGGCGCCATGCCCGGTGGCGTGGGCGCTGCCGACGAGCACGACGTGCGTTGCCGTTTGACTGGGTGTCGCCGAGCGTATCCAGGAGCTGAGGCATGATCTGCATCGTGCCCGCGGCGGTTTCGTTTGAGGGCCAGCCGCTGCTCGACTACATGATGCTCAAGGACGGTCATGTGGTGCCGGCGCGTTCGAGCATTGCCCCTGCAGCGTGGCGAGAACAACGACACGCGTTGGGCGCCGCCGGTGTTCGACGTGGACGGCGTGCGCATCGCCGTGATTTTTGACTTGGACCGCGAGCTCGAGATGTTGCCGACCGGTGTTGACCTCATCGTGTATTTCCAATTCAACGCGTTTGACATGACCGACCGCGAGACTGCCGCCATCGCCGCCGTTCGCAGCGGCGCCTACCGCAAGATCGCATCCAAGCGCAGCGTGTGGTTTGCCTGCATGGCGCCGGTCGGTGCCTATGACGAGTCGGTGTATACCGGCGGTTCGTTTGTGCTCGACGACTGCGGTCGCGTGGTGGCCCAGGCGCCGTGTTTTGAGGAGAGCCTGCTGGTCCAGGAGATTCAGCGCGGCGTGATGCTCGATGCCCGGAAGATCACGAACTGCCCGAGTTCGTTCCGAGGGTGGTTGTGGCAGGCGCTGGTGCTCGCCGCGGCGACAACGCCTCGAGCCACGGTGCGTCGCGTGCCGTGGTGGCACGCACAGCGAGGGTGACCTGCCGTCGTCCTGCTGGCGGCGCTGGCCGTCGATGCTCTGGGGCCTGGCGTAACGTGATTGGCCTTTGTGGGGCACAACCGTATCTTTACGCCGGCGCGCAGGAGGCCGGAGGCCGCGCCGCCGTCGCGCCATCGCCAGCGCCAGTTTGTTGCCCATTCACTCGTCGAGCGCGATGCACCGATGCGGCGCGTGTGCTCGATCGCGACGTGTCGGCGAAGACGTGCGTCTGCGCTTACTGCCCAGTTCATGCTGGAGGACACGGCGCTCGACTGAGTGCGGTGATGGCGCTGAGCCTTGTCAAACCGAGTACGCTGGCGGCGCCGGCGCTGCGGTACGAGGCGACTTTGCGCCGCTGGCGTGTGCCTGTCGACGCTTGAGTTTGTGGCGCGTGTGCGCAACCGCGTCTGCCGTGAACTACTCGTGACGCTCAACGCGGTGGAAGATTGTATGGCGGGAGCGTTGCGCAGGCGCCGACGGTCCGGTCGATATGCTCGGACGCGCGGCACAGCTGCTCGGCGGGCTTGAGCCGGGTGAGGTCGATGGGGCGCTCGAGGCGCACGTGGACCGCAATCGATCTTTCGACGACATCCCGATGGCCGCTGGCAAGCCTGAGGCCTGCTCGCTGCTGCTGATGCTCGTTCGACAGGGTGAAGCTGCCCGCCGCATGTTGCCGATGGCGCCGATCGTCTCGGCCCGTTCGTTTGCCGAGCGTGCCTGGCC